>Ga0334892_1000831_pt1 | contig 32050 bp, 29 predicted proteins | sample GraSluR3_MG_4_FD_207213 | JGI IMG/M metagenome (GOLD analysis project Ga0334892, IMG submission 207213) | Sludge microbial communities from methane-producing bioreactor in Wageningen University, Netherlands - Granular Sludge_15_04-R3 | ecosystem: Engineered > Bioreactor > Anaerobic >...
CATCGCGAAAGTTATAGGGATTGAGCGGTACCGGTTTGGCATATCCAAAGGCAAGGCCGGTGGTGATTATGAGTAATATCGGCAGTATAATAGTGCCGAAAATATCAATGTGTTTGAGCGGATTAAGTGATAACCTGCCAAAACGTTTGGCTGTATCATCACCAAGTCTGTAAGCTGCATAACCATGGCTGACCTCATGGATGATAATGCTCATCAGTATAACAGGTACAACTATCAAATATTCCATCTATCTATCTCTTTCTCCTTCTTTCTCTGAAAGGAATCCGGTTCTTTATATGCTTATCCCTTCTTAACTTTGAGAAAACGCCTCTTACCCACCTTGACGAGCACTTCATCATCAATCTCGATATTCTCACTCTCTTCTTCCACCTTGCGACTATTTACCGTCACTGCTTTCTGTTTTATCATTCGTCTTGCTTCTCCACTCGATTTACAGAGCTTCGATTCTGTCAGGAGTTTCACTATCCAGATCGGGGAATTTTTGCACTCATAGACCGGTAAATCGGCGGGAATATCTCTCTGAGAAAATACCTTTTCGAATTCTTTCTCGGCCTCTTCTCCCTGCTGTTCGCCATGGAAGAAAGATACAATATTTCTCGCCAGGCGCTGTTTGATATATTTAGGATTCTTGCCCGCAGCAAGCTCTCTTTCTATCTCGGCAAGTTCCTCTTCTCCAACTGTTGTTGCAAGCTTGAAGTACTGCATTATCAGATCATCGGGAATGGACATTATCTTCCCGTATTTATCGTTCGGGCTGTCAAGAACTGCTATATAGTTATTCAGGCTTTTACTCATCTTGTTAACCCCATCTGTTCCTGTCAGAATAGGAAAGAGCATTGCTACCTGTTGTTCCATATCAAAATAACGTTGCATATCACGCCCACAGAGGATATTGAACTTCTGTTCGGTTGCTCCAAATTCTATATCAGCCTCAATGGCTACAGAATCATAAGCCTGTAGAACGGGATACATTATCTCGTGCATTGCCAGAGGAAGACCCTTCTCATAACGTGTTCTGAAAGTCTCGTGACACATAAACTGCGCGAGTGTGAATTTTGAAAGAAGCTTGATGACATCTATAAGAGTCATACCGGAAAACCATTCTGACTGCCAGCGAATCTCTGTCTTATCCCTGTCGAGGACGGTATAGAGCTGCTCCATATATCGTTCGGCATTCTTTTTTACCTGCTCAGCAGTTAATGGTGGGCGAGAGGTATCTCTACCTGTTGGATCACCTATCTGAGCAGTAAAGTCTCCGATTATGATCACTCCGATATGCCCCAGATCCTGTAACTCCCGCATCTTTCTTATGGGAACCAGATGCCCGATATGAACATCACTTGCTGTCGGATCTATTCCGTACTTCACTCTTAGTGGCTTACCGAGTTGCTTTGCCATGGTGAGCTTGTTTTTTAACTCCTCTTCGGGTATTATCTCTTCAACACCACGTTTAATGATTTCTAATTCTTCTTTCTCTGTCACTCTTCTCTCCATATCACTCTTATTTGCTATATTACTGGCAATTATGGACTTGCCTTAAATGTCAGCCCAAATTATAGTTCAACTCTTATTTGTCAATCTTAATCACCCTGTCACCAGAGGGGTTTAACGAGTCTGATAACAGCAGGTCGACCTCTCTGCAAAGCCGAGTATCTGAGAGATGGCCCAACTCGAGGATAGTCTTAACTTTCTCCTTGCAGATAAAGAGATTATGTATTAACTTGTTTTTTGTAGAGCAAATAGTAAAGGAGAGAATCATGGATTTTTTCGATATCGCAATGGGGATAGAGAAAGAGGGAGAGGATTTTTATGTACGCCTTGCTGAAAGTTGTGGAAATAACGAGGGTATAAGAAATATTCTAACCATGCTGGCAAGAGATGAGAGGAAACACTATAACATTTTCCGCAAGATGAAAGATAATAACCCTGTAGATTTTCAGAACACCGACGTCTTTGATAGTGCCAAAGAGATTTTCAGCGAATTTCGTAAACAATTTGACAAGGTCAGCTGTGATACTTCCCAGATGGACCTCTATAAGAAAGCACTGGAACTGGAAAATAAAAGTTATAACTATTATATGGAGAAACTTGATGAGTTTACCGACCCCATTCAGATGGGAATTATAAGAAAGGTAGCTAATGAAGAGAAGAGGCACGCTCTGCTTCTCGACAATATTATTGAACTCCTCGAAAGACCGGAAAATTGGCTTGAGAACGCTGAATTCGTCCATCTTGAGGATTATTGATAAGCCGTTTATTATTTCGACCTTCTGAGACAATTACAATGGGTGTGGTGCCTAACAACAGCACTGCGCCCATTGTCTCTCTAATACATCCCCAAAAGTTGAATCTATCTCACCTGTGTAAACTGCAAAAAAAACAGAGCCATCCCCCGAACCAGGTAAGCAGGCTCTTTTTTTTTCTGTAACCATTTTTTTTCTCTCTTTCATTAACTTCTGAGATTAAAGAGAATAAACCCGGTTATTCAATAGTTGTCGTTTTTTATTAAGACTCGTAACACCTTGAAAAACTTGATACTATCTGCCTTATCATCACTCCTGATGTCCCCTCGTTACCGAGATTGAGTCCTTGACAAATCAGAATGATTTTAATCTCTTGCTAATGTAATCGACTTTCAAAGTCGACTCAGAAACTTAATTCCAGTCGAGGAAGAAGTGGTTTCTGACCGTGGGTTTGGTAGAATAATTATCATCGTAAATATGGGATTAACTTGTATTAACTCAGTCTCGATGTTTTGTGGATAATATGTGGATAACCGACCCGTATAATCTGGAATAAACGAAGTATATAGATGAAGGTATCACAAATGGAAGAAGCACGGTTAAAATGGAATCAAATACTAGATACCCTTGAAGAGACGATCAATCTTCAGAGTTTTAAGACCTGGTTCAATGAGACAAAAGTTGTGGAAAGACCGAAAGATGACACCTTTCTTGTTCTTGTTCCCACTAAGTTTGCAGCCGATTATTTGAACAAAAATTATGCCGATTTTATCGCTGAAATCTCAATGGGGTTATTCAATAAAAAGTATCAGATCAGGTTTACTACCAATCCGGTACATTCTACTGAAAAACCTCAGGCCGAGATCAGTTATTCACAGACACCTCAGGGTAACAGAGCTACGAAGCTGAACCCCAAATACAATTTCGATCAGTTTGTAGTGGGCAAGAGCAATCATTTTGCTCATTCAGCTGCTCTGGCGGTAGCAGAGACTCCCGGGACTACCTATAACCCACTGTTTATATATGGAGAATCCGGGATGGGCAAGACTCATCTGATGCAGGCGATAGGTAATTTCGTTATGGAGGAGAAAAGAAAGAACAATGTCGTTCACTACATAACAGCTGAGGAGTTTACCAATCAGATGATAGATGCTATCAGAAGTCATACTATGCCCGATTTTCGGGCTTCATATCGCAGCAAGGATATTCTTCTGATAGATGATATCCATTTCCTGGCTAAGAAAGAGGGTATACAGGAGGAGTTTTTCCATACTTTCAATTCATTATATGAGACAAAAAGACAGGTCGTTATGACCAGTGACCGTCCTCCCAAAGATATACAGGATCTGGAGAAACGGCTCGTAACGAGATTCGAAAGTGGATTGCTGGCTGACCTCAAGACCCCCGATTTCGAAACAAGAATGGCAATTCTGAAGAAGAAGTCAGAATCAGAGAATATAATACTCAACCAGGAAATTCTGGAGTTTGTAGCCGAGAATATCATCAATAATGTCCGAGCGCTGGAAGGTTCTCTTATCAGAATCCTCGCTTTCTGCTCCTATAATAATATCAATCCTGAAGAGATCGACAAGGTACTCTGTAAAGAGATCCTCAATGATATGATCTCAGACAAAGTAATAGATATCAATATCAATAGCATTATGAATAAGGTATGTGCTCACTATGACCTGACTCCCGGGCAACTCCTGGGTAATACAAGAAAGAAGAATATCGTGTTTCCTCGACAGGTTGCTATGTATCTCACCAATTTATTGATCCCACAACTATCTCTCAAAGATATAGCCCATTACTATCAAAGAAAGGATCATACTACCGTCCTGCACGCCAGAAAGCATATCGAGAATCTATTCCGTTCAGATGTTGATTTTCGGATCCAGGTTGAGAAGATCATCAAAGATATCAGGGCCATAAGTTAACTTGTTTGATAACATACCGATCGGAAAAGTTCCAACAGGTTATCCACATATCCACACACCCAGTTGTTGATAGATGTTGAAAACCGCTGTCATACGCTACAGAAAGGAAAAGCAGGTGGATAAGAGAAATAAACGATCAGAGATGTACACAACTTATACACATCGTTCTACTGACCGTAATTTGTGCTTAGTTGAAGGGTTAAGAACTTTGCTCTTGACTTATCCCCATATCCACTAAACCTAATACTAAGACTAAAAATATATTTATAAAAGGACTATTAAAAGAATGAAGATAGTAAGCTTGATTTCGCTCATTGTGTTATCGGTTATTCTAATCCCTGGCTGTTCAGACAGAAAGAACATCATCGGTGAAGATACAGATATCCAACCTCTTGTTTCGACCATACCGGGGGAGAGTCTGATTGAATACAGTTATTCTTATCAGAATAAACCTTCTCGTTTCCTCCGCAACGACAAGAGTATTGTTGGGAATTTTCTTCTTAATGAATCAATTATCCTTTATCGTTTCGGTAGCCTGCCAGCTTCCGGTTTTGTTATTACCGAAGAACCTGCTGAACTTGTTATGAATATCAAATCCCAGTATAACAGTGATGTTCTCATTTTACGTCTCGCTCTGGTTAAACAGCAATGGAATCATATCGATGCTACCTGGGAGTATGCCGAAGAGGATGTAGAATGGGAAGAGGATTGGCTTGATATTCTGGATATCAGCAACGAGATTAGTGAATCAGACAGTACTGTAGTCTTCACTTTTCACCCCTATCTGATGCAGGAAATTGCTGAAGGGTGGATCGAAGAAGAGCCGGAGAGTTATGGATTGGCAGTATTTGCATCGTTGGTTGATAACAACGATAACCGATATCTGGAATGTTGGTCAAGAGAGACTGCCGATGCTCCAAGGTTAAAGTTCGAATATCATCCTGCAGAAGATGATACAACAGTAGTAGAGTATAACAGGATACCAGTTCAGGAGACATTTATTAATTCTCACATTGTCGAAGATGGTACTTATCTCGGAGAGGAGATAGTTCTCGGTAATATTGCTCCAACCAGAACAGTCATGAAACTCAACATAGAAGAAGAATTCTTCGAGCAGCTCCCTGCTGACGGAGATTTGAAAAAGATAACCGTAAACAAGGCAGAACTCTTTCTGTTCCGGCAGGAAAATGAAGAGAACTATCACTTTGCAGAGACTCTTTTTGAGATCTATCCCTATATCTTACAGGAGGAGTATCTACCTGAAGATCTCGATGAAACTATCAACGAGAATATGGAGATAGTATCTCCATCCTATACCTCTATATTGAACAGTACAGCTGATTCAGTTGCCGTTAATATCACTTCTATTGTGCAGGCATATATTTCGGAGTTGCGTGATAACAGAGGGATAGTACTCAGATCATCATTAGAAAACAAGGATAACAGCTTTGTTAGTTTTTACTCTCAGGATTACCAGAACGAAGAGAAACGACCATATTTACGGATAATCTATACCTTACCTTTTCTCCCGGAATGATAATATAAGCCAATGATGAAAAGATTATCACTTGATAAAAGATATTCAGTTCTGCTATTACTATCAGTGCTGCTCATTTTCTTTATGAGCTCATGTAGTGAAGATACATTACCGGAAGATAGCGAGATAGTGGCCACAGTAAACGGTGAAGAGATAACTATAACCGGTCTACGTGAGTTTATAGGTTATGATAATCTGGAAAATATCACGAATGAGGAAGAGAGAGAGGCTTTAGAAGATCTGATCAGGTTAACCATTCTGGCACAGGAGTCAGAGAATTCTCTCGTAACAGAGAATCCCGAGATAAGAGAAAGGATAAAACTGGCGGAGAAGAGGATAAAGGCCAATGCTCTTCTGGCTAAGATTATTCACGATATAGATCTGACCGAAAACGAGATGTTTAACTACTACCAGATCCATAAGAGCCGTTATGAAGGAGAGGTGACAGAATACAGAATTCAGAGGATACTCCTATCCGGAACTAATATGGCAGACTCTGTTTCGACGATGATTAACTCAGGTGAGATCACCTTTGCCGAAGCAGCCAGGAGATACTCACAGGAACGGACGAGAGAGACGGACGGTTTTGCCGGTTACCAGACACCGGAAGAGATGGGAGCAATAATATGGAATGTTATCAGTAATCTCAATCAGTGGCGGTTTTCCAGAGTATCAGTAAGTAACGGTATTTATTTGATACGTTATACCGATACAAGAGAAAGAACCATAGAGCGTCCCTTTACCGAAGTAATTGAAGAAGTGAGGGACGAGATGCTGCAGGAGCGTAAAAATGATGAGATCGTGCGATTTATGGAAGAATTGATTGGCAGATCAGAGATAATAATCAGTAGATAGAGGAAATAATGAAACAGATAATTTTAGTGATCATGATAATATTAGCTGTATCACTACTTACAGCAGAGGTTATGGATTATATAGTAGCTAAAGTAGGCAGAGAGGTTATTCTCCGAAGTGACCTGGATAGGCAGATGGCTCAAATGGAGCAGATAGGTGAGATGACTCCCGATTTAACAGAGATCGATGTTATCAATGATATGATCGAATCTCGTCTTATCTTGCAGACAGCCAGAGATCGGAACTATTCACTGGACGAATTCCGAATCAGACAGATGGTAGATAATCAGATCAACCATCAAATTTCGGTTTATGGTTCAGAATCGGCTTTGAGAGAAGAGCTCAGAAAAGCTGGGCTCTCCATGTCAGAGTTGAGAAAATTCTACGATGAAATGATCAGGGAACAGAGATTAAAAGAGATGATCATTCAGAATGAGATAACCAGCAGAATACATATAACAGAAGCAGAGATAGAAGAATATTACGAAGATAATCTACATGAATTGCCGCTCCGCCCTGAATCTATTGAGCTGGGTATGATCAGAAAGGAAATCGTTCCGAGTGAGAGAACAAAGCGAAGAATATTGGGCGAGATAAACCGTATCTATGATCTGATAAGAGAAGGAGACGATTTTAGCGATCTGGCCAGAGAGCATAGTGACTGTCCCAGTTCAGTAAACGGAGGAGATCTCGGTTTTTTCGCCAGAGGGACTATGATCAAAGAATTCGAAGATGTGGCCTTCGATCTGAAACCTGGTGAGATCAGTAAGATAGTAGAGACCAATTTCGGTTATCACATCATAAAAATGGAGGAGCGTGAAGGTGACGAGATAAGAGTCAGGCATATCCTGAAGATGATCGAACCATCAGATAGCGATGTAACAGGAGTAGTAGAATTGATGGATGATATTCTCCTTCAACTCAGGGATGGCGGAGATTTCAAGCAACTGGCAGAAATCTATTCCGACGATGATTCCGCTCGCTCTGGTGGTGTTATAGGTGAGTTCGTGGAAGATGACTATCCACAAATGTTCGAATCCCAGCTGCAGGATATAGGTATTGGAGAATATACCGATGTAATCCGTGAAGATAACAATCTCTACATCTTTGGTAAGTTATCGATACTTCCCGAAAGGCCTTTTCGCCTGGAAGAGATTAGAGAAGAGCTGCGGGAGTATTTGCACACATTGAAACAGATAGATCATTACGACCGCTGGGTTAATAATCTGTGGGAAGAATCTTACGTAGAGATTTTTTAATAACTGACCGGAATGGAACAGGGTATTAACAATTGAAACAGATATCCAAATTACTGGCTACCCTCTTTTATGCCGGGTACTTTCCCATAGCTCCGGGAACTGTTGGTTCGCTGTTTGCGCTTGTAATCTATTTGATTATCCCGAAAACGGTTATCCAACTGCCATACTTCTGGCTGTTTCCGGTGGTTCTTGTCTTACCCTCCGTATTGGTTACCGGTGAAGCAGAAAAGTTGATGCAGCGAGATGATAAGAGAATAGTACTCGATGAATTCACAGGATTCTTCTTCGCTGTAATCTTCCTGCCTAAAAGTATTCTGGTTGGTTTTACAGCCTTTATCTTCTTCAGGATATTTGATATACTTAAACCACCACCCGTAAATACTATTCAGAGATGGAAAGGTGGATGGGGTATCGTTTTCGATGATGTAATGGCAGGTATATATGCCAATTTACTGACCCAGATAGTTTATTTTACATTACTCTTGACCGGATAGTGCAAGTTGTTATTTTGTTTTATATTAATGCGAAATTGATTAGATTGTTTGAAGAGCGGTCTAAGAAACAAAGGGATGAGTTATATTCTCATTCAAAAAATGGAAAAAATATCAAAATAAAGGAGTAACAAATGTTCTATGTATTATTACAGGCCGGTACGGCAGAAGCCCCGAATCCGATAATCAGTTTCCTCCCTTTCATATTTCTCTTTCTTATACTCTATCTGTTGATCATCAGACCTCAGCAGAAAAGGCAGAAAGAGCATCAGAGATTACTGGAAGCTTTAAAGACAGGTGATATGGTTATAACAAATGGCGGTATCATTGGCAAGATCACCAATATCAAGAGAGATAAGGATACTGTTATACTGAAAATAGATGATTCCAATAACACGAAGATAGAGATAAAGAGAATAGCTATAGCCGGACATTGGCAGGAGCCTGTAGCCAAAGATGAACCAATTAAATAGATATTATCTCTCTCCCGATCCTTCTCAAGGTAGATCATCTCCCAGGATTCTCCCGATCAGGATTTATGGTGACGGTATTCTCCGGAAGAAATGCCAGCCAGTTAAAGAGATAGATAACGAAATAAGAAGCTTTGCAGCCGATCTGGTAGCTACCATGTACGAAAAAGATGGGGTGGGATTGGCTGCTCCACAGGTTGGAGTTGATCTCTGCATATTCGTGGTCGATCCCGATTGGTCTAAAACCAATCAGAAAAAACCTACTGTCTTCATCAATCCGAAATTCATATCTATGAGTGGAGTAACAGCACAGGATGAAGGTTGTCTCAGCCTGCCCGAAATCTATGCTGAAGTGAAACGGGCTGAGAAGATCGAAATAGAAGCCTTAGACCTGGAAGGGAACAGAAAGCGGTATGAAATAGAGGGGTTCTTTGCCCGGGCCGTGCAGCATGAAAATGACCATCTTGATGGAATCCTTTTCATCGACCGGATCTCAAAGCTCAAATTGTTATCACTGAAATGGAAATTGAAAGATCTGGAACAGAAAACAGACCGGAACGGAGTCAATCTTGACTATTATTTCACCGATAATCAGAACGATATTCATCGGAACTCCTGATTTTGCTGTTCCAGCACTTCAAAAATTAACAGATACGAGATTCAGGCCGGAGTTAATTATTACTCAGCCAGCCAGGCCGCAGGGGAGGAGGCTGAAGATTGTCCCCTCTCCCGTTAAACAGGCAGCAGAGAGTTCAGGGTTTACTGTTATCGAACCGGAAAGTATCAAAGATCCGGAAGTATTCAAAAGATTGGAGAGGTTAGAACCAGATATCATTATCACGGTTGCTTATGGTGGTTTCCTCCCTGAAAATATTCTCTCTCTTCCCCCTCATGGTTGTATTAATATCCATCCCTCCCTCCTCCCCGAATACAGAGGTGCAACCCCGATCAACCATGCTCTCTTCGACGGTAAGAGATATACCGGACTGACGATAGCAAAGATGGTTACCAGGATGGATAGTGGTCCTGTTCTACTCCAGAAAGAAGTCCCTGTAAGAGATGAGGATAACTATACAAGTCTCTCAGAAAGACTGGCAAATATTGGTGCTGAACTGCTGATAGAAACCCTGACTAAACTGGAAAGGGGAGAGATAAAAGAAGAGAAGCAGAATGAGAGTGATGCAACCTACTGTTATAAGCTAAAAAAAGAGGATATGTTACTGAACTGGAATACCAGAGCGATAGATATACATAACAGAGTTCGTGGTCTGGCATTGGAACCGGGTGCGATAACATTTTTCCGGGGCCGGCGTATCAAGGTAATGGAAACTGAACTTCTCGATGAGCCCAAAAATAGGGAGCCCGGTGTAATATCCGATGTGATAAAGAAAAGGGGAATCGTTGTTTCTACCCGGGATAAAAGAATTATATTGACGAGAGTTCAACCGGCAGGAAAGAGAATAATGACAGCCTTTGAGTTTAACCTGGGTGCCAGAATAGAGACAGGAGAGTGCTTCAACAGTGGAATTAGTCATTGACCATAAGCGCAAACACCTCTTTTTGATCTTATCAACAGTAAGCCTGATACTGTTGATGATCATAACCACCCTTCTCTGGTGGTTCATATCACCCCGGTTGCATGAGATCAACAGACTGTTTGCCAGCTCGGTACTAAATATATTGAGAGTTTTCTACTTTATTGTAGTACTCGGGATTGTCTTGCTCTTGCTGACCTCATATCTGGAACGAAACTTTATATTTACCAGGACGGCTGTCCGTATTGCTCTCAGATTCATATTTCCCTCTACTGTTCTACTGGGTAGAGTTGTTGGTATATCTAAAGACAGGATAAGAGAGTCATTCGTTCATGTTAACAATACGTTCGTCAAGGTAATGAAGGGAAAATACAAGCCCGGAGAGATACTCATCCTGCTTCCTCACTGTCTGCAGAATACCGAATGTATGATCAGAGTTACGGTTGATATCAATAATTGCCAGGAATGTGGTAAGTGCAAGATAAGTGATTTGAAGAAACTGGCCAGGAAAACAGGGGTCAATATGGCAATTGCTACGGGTGGCTCTCTGGCCAGAAGGATCATCATCAAACACAAGCCAAAATTTATCATTGCAGTAGCCTGTGAAAGAGATCTAGTTGATGGTCTGCTCGATGTCTTCCCCATTCCGGTATACGGAGTACTCAACGACCGGCCTTACGGACCCTGTATCAACACCTCTGTTGATGTAGATATTATTGAGTCTGCATTGAATAACATCATAAAAGAAGAGGAAAGATTTGTTGAGTTAAAATAACGGAAGAGCAGAATAAGAGTTATAGAATAAACAGACCAATGTTTACTTTAACCACAGGGGAGCAGGGGAGTCGGCACTAGCCGACTCCCCTGCTCCCCTGTGGTATCTGTATGATAGTAACAGGAAAAAAGAGAATCAGACTATTACAACTCACCCAGCGGGTAGGTCCCTATATAAGTACCAAAATATGACAAAAGAAAAGGGCCGGAAAACTACCGGCCCTAATTTTGGGAGGCTTGATTGGTTACCTATTTTATCTGGATCTTAACCGCAGCCATTGGTTCAAATACCTGGAAGGTAAAGGACTCGGTCAAGAAGAGGGTTACCTCCTTGGAATTGTGATGTTCATAACCAATAGAGAAATCACTTCCAAGGGTCATCCGGAAATCTTCTCCTCTTGTTGAGATTAGAAGACCGTTATCTATGAACTTGGAGAGTATTATGTCACCCTGAATAATTTCTTTTATCTGGAAGAGGATGGGATGGCATTCGGCGAAGTAATTGATTGTCTTCCAGATTGTGGGAGGAAGAACAAGTGAATAAGGTCCTTCAATAGAATTCTCCTGCAATTTCAATATACCTTCCGAAATCGCTGCCACCCATTTACCCGGTTCTTTGGGTAGATTGATACTGTTCTCTGCTGAGGTCAGAAGACCTTCGATACCGGCATCTTTCAAGCCGTTATAAATAGCTTTCTCTTCGAATGCTGCTATCTTCTCTACTCCCTTCATCAGATTATCCAGTTCGATATCCTCTGCTCCACGAGAAGCATTATCCAACTCCCAGATATTGAGGTTAAAGCTTACTCGCGGCTCGACTACCGGGATAACCTTGCGGATTCCGTAACTGAAACCTTTGTTCTTTACCGGTTCTACAAGCTTCATTCTCCCTTCGGGAATCCCGGAAAAATTCCACCCCTTCGGTCCTTCGACATCGATGACCTTACGGGCTGACAGTAGATTGATCAATCCAGTTCTGGCATCATCTTCTATCTGTTCCCAGGCACTTTCGGTTATTGGTGCTAAATGTCGTCTGTAAATATCCATAATTCACCTCGCTCTATTTGAGTTTTCCAATGCCGAGATCGGAGTTGCTACTCTCTTCTTCGTCATCTTCTAATTCGGTTATCGGTTTGGTGCTGAAAAGATAGGTTCGCATCTCTTCGTCCCAGCCGGGCATATTGCGGCGTAGCCATTCCAATATCATTACAGCATGCTCGATCTCCTCATCTCGGTTGTGTTCTACGATCTTCTTCAACTCGGGATCGGTAGTTGTAGCCACTCTCTGCTGATACCAGTCAACAGCTTCTATCTCTTCTTTCAAACTGTTCAAGGCTCTCGAATAGTCACGATCTTCTTTGGTTAATTCATCAACTGGTTCATGATAACTGCTCATATCTCCTCCTCGGTTTATATTGTATAACTTAAGACAATATATAATAAAAACTTAGATGAAACAAGAAAAAAGAGCCAACAGAAGTATCTTATCAGCTTAGATCTCCTTCTTAACCGAGCAGGTTAAAGAAACTAGATTCCCCAGAGTGGCTTTTACTGAATCACCATCCTGTAACTCACCAATACCCATAGGGGTACCGGTGAAGATTACATCACCCGTATTCAGGGTAAAGTAACGGGAGATGAACTCAATAATCTCATCTATCCGGAATATCATGGTAGCAGGACTGTTATGTTGCTTCATTTCACCATTAACGGTGAGGGTAAATTCTTCATGATAGATATTATCTATCAATTCTCTGGGAACAAAGCGGGAGAGGGGCGCGGAGGTATCGAATCCTTTGGCAAGTGCCCAGGGATATCCCATCTTTTTGGCTACCTTTTGAAAGTCCCTGAGGGTTACATCTATACCGATACCATATCCTGCCACATGGTCGTAAGCAGAGCGGAGAGGTATTTTCTTTCCACCCCTGCCGATCAGTACTGCCAGCTCGACTTCATAATGAACCTCCCGGCTGCCGGCAGGGAGTATAATAGTCTCACCGTCTCTGATAATTGCCGTTGGAGGGACGAGGAAAAAAATTGGGTGCGAGGGGGCTTCAGAGTTCATTTCAGTAATATGGTCTGCATAATTCAGTACCATACCGAATATTTTACGGAATTCAAAGTCTTCTGCTAAATACATAGCACATTCTCCTTGAGAACAAAATAACTCATATATGAAAGATAGGCAATATTTTTTCATATTGACACAAGAAAAAAAGGTGTGTTAGTTGGCGATGTTACAAATGTAGTGATAATCGAAACAGAGAAAAGATGAGAAGATTGTGGCAGGAAAAGGTGAGAAGGGCATAATGATGACAGATAGAGGTAAGGGGTTAATAGCGATAAATGCAGCAGTGTTTCTTTTTGGAACTGCAGGATTGTTCGGTAAGCTGCTGATATTTTCTCCTCTGATAATAGTTCTGGGGAGGGTAACTTTTGCCTCTCTGGCTCTTTTAATCTATCTGTTCATAAAGAGAGAGAGAATACTGATTGAGGGGAAGAGAGTTCACTATCTATTACTGATATTTTGTGGTGTTATACTGGCGATACACTGGCTGACTTTCTTTCACTCGATCCAGGTCTCGACGGTAGCAATCGGCTTGCTATCCTTTTCTACCTTTCCTATCTATGTGGCACTTCTGGAACCTCTCATCTTCAGGGAAAAATTAGGTCTCAAATATCTCGTTCTTGCCCTGATCTCGCTACTGGGTATCAGATTACTGGTTCCGGAATTTGAGCTGGCAAACCAGACGCTACAGGGAGTTCTATGGGGTTCGCTCTCCGGTCTTCTCTTTGCCTTACTGACAATACTTAACCGGAGGCTGGTAACCTATTATAAAGCCGAGAAAATAGCCTTATATCAGAATGTCATTGCCATGCTCTTTCTTCTGCCGCTGACATTCCGATACTTGACAGATATAAATAGTTTCGGAGAGCTGGGTATGTTGATAGTTCTGGGGATTGTATTTACCGCCCTGTCACACACCCTGTTTATCCAGGGATTGAAAAATGTATCGGCCCGAACGGCGAGTATTATTGCCTGCCTTGAACCGGTATACGGGATAGTCTTCGCTATGCTGGTTATCAGGGAAATACCCGGCATCAGGACGCTAGCAGGAGGGGTGATTATTATTGCAGCAGTCCTGTATGTCACTATCTCTCTGAAAAATGAGTCGAAATTGATAGAGGAGTAATATGAATGAAATAATTCAAATCAGTTTGATACTGGATTGTGATACGAAGAAGGCATTTTCTATGTTTACCGGGAAAAAGGAGATATCTTCCTGGCTGGCAGTTGATGCCAATATCGAACTCAGGTTAGGTGGGAAGTACGAACTATTCTGGGATCCGAAAGACAGAGTCAATAACAGCACAATTGGATGCCGGATCAATGGCCTGGAGCTGGGAAAGATGCTCGCTTTCGAGTGGAAAGGACCGAGCGAATATAAGAACCTGATGAATAATGTCGACCCGTTAACCCAGGTTGTTGTCTTCTTTGTTCCTTTCTCTGAGAGAAAAGAGGGGAGAGAACAGACGGAGATACATCTTATACATACCGGCTGGCGTAGTACTGAGAAATGGGAGGAATGTCGCCGCTGGTTCAGAAAAGCCTGGGAATCGGCATTCAAGAAACTGAAGATGGAGTGTCAGGCCGATCATGGTGGAGAGAGATGGTAATGAAAATATACCTGTCACCAGAGATGAGTATACTATCTTTTCTCTGTCAGAAATGATTTAAAGAGCTACACAATTAGAGTATCCGAGAGGGAAGTTAACCAGTTATGGAGTTGAGAAAAGAATTAGGGCTTTATCAGGTTTTCTGCATTGCTACGGGAGCTATGGTGAGTTCCGGTCTCTTTATTCTGCCAGGGCTGGCTTATAATTATGCCGGGCCTGCAGTGGTTCTCTCTTATTTCTTTGCCGGGCTTTTAGCTATGACCGGGATGCTGAGTATCGCAGAAATGGCAACTGCCATGCCCAAAGCTGGTGGCGATTATTTCTTCATAACGCGTGGTTTCGGGCCGGCAGTTGGGACTATCTCCGGCCTCTTCAGCTGGTTCTCGCTCTCTCTGAAGAGTGCTTTCGCCCTGATAGGTATGGCCGCTTTTACTGCCCTGATATTTCCAGGTTATGATATAAAACTGGTAGCGATCTTTCTCTCTCTTATCTTCATGGCAATAAATATACTCGGGGTGAAAGAGAGTGGCCGGTTTCAGGCTCTCCTTGTTACCCTGTTACTCGCTCTAATGGGAGTATATATTATTCTGGGGGTTCCTAAAGTAACTTCTGAGTATTTTCTCCCCTTCTCCCCTTACGGATTTGACGGTATATTCAGCACGGCCGGTTTTGTTTTCACTGCCTACGGAGGGCTGCTCTATGTCGGTTCTGTTGCTGAAGAGGTGAAAAACCCCAATAAGGTTATTCCGCTCGCAATGATCATCTCACTCCTTGTTGTCAGTGTACTATATACCCTGATGGTTTTTGTTACCGTAGGGGTGTTTCCTGGACAGGAACTGTCGGGAAGCCTAACACCCATATCTGACGGTGCGATGGCTATAATGGGTAGATGGGGTATGATCGCTATGACCATAGCCGCACTTCTCGCTTTTGTCTCGACAGCAAATGGGGGGTTACTCTCTGCATCTCGTTATCCTCTCTCACTGAGCCGCGATGGATTGATGCCCCAGTTGCTCAGTAAGATCAGTACCCGCTTTCGAACGCCATATATCTCAATCGTTTTGACTACTGTCAGCCTGATCATCTTTCTCCTGCTCGATCTGGAGATACTGGTCAGAGCTGTTTCAACCTCGGTTATTCTGACCAATATTCTCTCCTGCCTTGCGCTTATTGTTATGCGAGAGAGCAGGTTACAGAACTACCGGCCTGTTTTTAGAGCACCTCTCTACCCCTATCTACAGATTCTGGGGATTATCGGTTTTATCTTCCTGCTCTTTGAAATGGGGCTATCTGCTATATTGATAACTTTTCTGCTGATTCTGGTCGGGTTCTTTACCTACTGGTTTTACGGCAGGATCAGAAGCGATAGAGAATACGCGCTCCTTTATCTTATCGAGCGCGTAACGTCCAGAGAGATAACCAGTTATACGCTTGAAACAGAGCTGAAGAATATTATAAGAGAAAGAGATCAGATCAGTGAAGATCATTTCGACCAGATAATAGATACCTGTCATATACTTGATATAAAGGAGAGGTTAACGGTAGAAGAGTTCTTCCGTCTGGCAGCTGCTGAGATACAGAAAGATCTGAAACTCTCGGAAAATGATGTGTATAAGGCACTTATAAAACGGGAAAAGGAATATACAACCGTAATAAGTGAGAATCTGGCCATTCCCCATATCATAGTTCCAGGGGAGGAGACATTCTCTATGCTTGTTGCCAGATGCAAAAAGGGGATAAGATTTTCTGATGATTTTCCCAGGATAACTACCGTCTTTATGATTGCCGGGTCTAGAGATCAACGTAATTTTCATCTTCGTTCTCTTGCTGCAATTGCTCAGATAGTAAACGACCCGCTCTTTTTCAAGAAATGGTTTAATGCCGGGAGTAAGGAGGGTTTAAGAGATTCTATCCTGCTTGCGAACCGTAATAGAGATAAGTTTTTCACTAACCTGAAAAAGAGTACGAAGGTAACGAACGGATAGAAAAGGAAAGAGTAACAGGACATATCTAAAAAGAAACACGGAGGGTTATATGGAAGAGAGAAAGAACAGGCCAAACGTGAGAGCCATCTATGTGTTAGTTATAGCAATGTTTACCATAGCTGGTTTTCTAACCGGAATGTATTATACCGAAAAGAAATTAGGGCGTGATGATAAGATTACTACCATTACTGAATATCTGCCGGCAGAGAGGCATATAGAGAATTTACGGATACTCACTGACTGGGAAGACCCGAAAGAGAAACTTATCGATGATCTTGTTACCAGGCCGGATTTGATACCTCATGATGCAGTTCTGGGAGGCAAAATGGGTTTTTACGATCGGGAAGACATACATCTCTTGAATGATAAATGGATCTTGGCCGCATTCGAGGATGGCCATATCGGAGGGTATATGCTGCTGGAATTCCAGATCAGGGATAAAGATGATATTGACTGGCAGGTTATGAGCTCTTATCTGGAATAGTCGCGATATTATGTTGCTCGATTCTTTTTATGTTAATGTTACTCAAGAGAATAGAGATCAAAAATTACGATTTCGTTACGGGAAAATAATCTCATCGGCGGTCCCCAGGTATTGATGCCGGAAGTTGTATATATGTAACTCCCATCTCTTTCGTATAAACCGTAGGGATATTGAAAGAAGAGATTGATCAGAGCAGTTAGAGGTGGTATCTGTCCTCCGTGTGTATGTCCAGCCAGCAGCAGATCTGTTCCCAGGTCAAGAGCTTCCCCGATATAGACAGGTTGATGTGAGACGAAAACTGTATAGCTTTCCGGGTCAATATCTCTCATAGCCTTCTCTACATCTGGAATCTGGAGATCTTCTGCTCCCTGTATTTGTCCGGTTTTATCAATAACACCAGCAATGACGATCTCATCCGTTATTCTGGTGCTTCTATTATACAGGTTGTTAATCTCTGCAGAATCTGTAAAACGTTGATAGGAACCAATCTCCTGATAAAAATCGTGATTACCCGGGACTGCCAATGTACCATAAGTTGGTTGCAGCAACAGAAAAGGAGAGGCCAGATGAGAAATTTCGTCATAAGATGAATCTATCAGGTCTCCGGCGATAATCAGAATATCGGGTTCGAAACTGTTTAAAAACCTTAAGTTTCTCTCCAGCTTCTGCCTGGAAGAACTGCCGGTCAGATGGAATTCCGAAACCAATACCAGCCGGAAACCGTCAGATTCGGAAGTGAGTTTCTCACTATAGATATGATATTCTCGCACTACCGGTAACTTTTTGTTGTTGATCAGAGCCAGAACAGATAGAATAACGATAAGTACCAGAGAGATTGTGGTCGTGATCCGAAAAGCTCTCCGATAGATAAGCAGAACCGGAAGATTGAATAGCATAACAGACAGGGATATAGAAAGGATACCCAGCCAGATAAACCCTAATTCTGTCAGCCAGTAGATATTCCAGAACATGTTAGCAACCACACCGAGAATAACTATCAGCATTAACAGTAACAGGGAAAAAACCAACCATAATCTCTTCATACGGTTCATATTGTATGCTTTAACGACAGGAAAATAAATACTGAAATTAAGCAGAAAGAGGGCAAAGAGTATAACAAATAGAAAGAGGATGAAGGTATACATTATCTTCTCACAGGTTGTATACAATCCAGATCATCGAGGATCTTACTGAGCTCTCGCGTCTGATTCCTGGAAGATAGATTTGAGATGTCACTTCTATTCTTGATATCCTGATCTTTATCCCACTGACGGTATAATTCAAATACTTTGCTGATAAATCCCTTTCTGTCTTCATAGTCTAACATTATACCTGCGTTGTAATCATGCAGGATCTTTGCTGCATCTCCATCGGTAGGGCCTATACCGATTATATAAGATCTGGAACCGATGTATTCAAAGAGCTTGGTGGTCAAAATCCCCTTATTGTCCGGACACCTGTTGATTAAAAGAAGAAGAATATCGCTGTTGACCATCTCGCGTATTGCATCCATGTGCTTGATATATCCAACATTACGAATATGCAGGTAGGAGTAACCTCGTTCATATTCATCTCCTGCCGGAAGGGTGCCGATAAAACTGAATTCAATATTGACAATGTTTTTCTCTCTCGCCAGATTATTCAACCATTCCAGTGGGGAGGAAACATCCTGACCTTCAGTCAGCTTGCCGATGTACTTGATCCGGAAGAAAGATGAGGGGAGAGTTTCAATATTGAAGAAATCGTCGGGATCATATCCGTTTATCAGAACCTGCTTATTGCCATCCGGAAAGGTATCGGCAATTGATTGCGAGATTATTATGTTCAGATCTGCCCTCTCAATTACATCTTTCTCGAGTTTGCGGTTGATCTTCTGCAATACTATGTTCTGCCGTAAATTCTGTAGATAGTAGATAGTAGTCCAGGGATCACGAAAATCAGTGATCCATTTGATCTGTAGCTGTTTTTTTAATCTCAGTCCAACAAGATGGGTAGAATGAGGGGGACCGGTAGTTATTATCAGGTCGTATTTCTTGATCCTGAGTTCGTTTAAAGCTGCATTGCAGGCAATTCTGTTCCAGATAACACGGCTGTCCGGGATGACTAAATTATTCCTTAACCAGAAGATAAGACGTCTTGATAGCTTATCACCCCTTTCGGTCTTTAACGAACCGTAAGGATAGCTCTTTCCTTTCTCGGAGGGGATCAGTTTTAGTATCCGATGTAAAACCGGTGTTCTGGTCCTGATAACCTTCATATCCTTGGGGATCTTCTTACATAGTGAAGAGTCAAGATGTGGATAATCACCCTCGGTTGTCGTTATTACTGTTGGCATCCAGCCGTAAGCCGGCAGATAGCGAATAAAGCGTAGCCAGCGTTGAACTCCTGCCCCACCACAGGGTGGGAAGTAATAGGTGATAAGTAGCAGCTTCTTCATAACGCCTCTGACATAAGCTGCACAAAATTGTTCCAGGAGTATCGGTTACAGAATTGAGAGATACTCTCCCTGACCATCTTCACATCAAGAGTGAAGTAACTGGATATTGCAGACGCTAAATCTTCTGCCGAAACAGAGTTAGCTACTACTCCGGTCTTCCCCGGCATTACCATCTCCGGTAAGCCACCTACAGGGGTAGTTACAACCCCTAAACCCATAACATAGGCTGTTTGTATCACTCCGCTCTGTGTGGCTGTTCGGTAAGGTAAAACCAGAAGGTCTGCTGCTTTAAAGTACAATTCCACATCCGCAGAACCGATATACTCGTCCAAGAGTATAATATCTTCAGTATATCCCGATTCCTTAATCAGGTTGAGATATTTATCTTTATTACCATAAACCTCACCGGCAATGAGAAGAATGGCCTCTTTGAGCTCTTTTTTCAGAAGGATAAAGCTTCTGATCAGGAGGTCAACTCCTTTATAAGGTTTGATATAGCCGAAGAAAAGAATGACCTTTTGTTCTTCTAATCCGAGCCTCTTCCTGGCAGATTCTCTGGAATATACATTCTGATTATGAAAGGTATAGAGAGGATGAAATCCCCTGATGAGCTTATCATTATTGTTTTGAAGTAATTTTCCAGCTTCCTTGTATACAGTATCAGAGAGGGTCATAATCCGGTCAGTCTTTTTTAGAAGTTTGCGGGTGAGAGTTTTAGCAAAGAGCCACCTTTCATGAAAGTTGATGTTATGAGCTATAATAAGTGTCTTTATCTTCCTTCTCTTGATCCTCTTCAGCAGATAACAGTAGGCCGGAATAAAGAAGGGGAGAAAGAACTGAAAGACCACCAGGTCGGGGTTAAACTCCAGTAACTTTTTAAGAGTTTTACGGTATGTAAAGGGATTATAGGGGATCAGTATTCTCAGGGATGGAATATCCTGAAAATATGATTCACTCTCTGTCTGTCTCTTTCCGGGAAAGAGGAATGTCGGATATTGCTTTCTGAAATTTATCAGTAGCGTCTGATGATTGTTTTTCTCCAGTTCCCGGAATAAACAGCCGGAAAAATGAGCAATCCCGCCTCGATAAGGATATACAGGACCGATTATGGCAATTTTCATCCCTTTTGTTCTTCTTTTGCTCTTCCCTCTGCTCGTTCTTCCTCTGTAAGAGTAATATTATTCATAAAATCGTCATACTGGAGGTGAGGGCACATCTCGGCAATACTGTTAATTATCTCTAACATATTGGGGAAAGTCATCGTAAAGACAAACTCTTTTTCCTCACCTTCAGAGAGATAATTGAGTTTTACCGATCTTGTCTTGCCCTGATAGAGAGACAATTTGATCATATCTTCCCATCTGATGAAGAGGTTCTTATTGAGAAGAAAGCCAAAAATGATACCATCTTCTGTGAACCGGACGGTATTGAGTGAGAAGAGGTTTCTAATCAGAGGGTTGATTGCAAAGAAGATAATAACGAAGGGAATAATCTTTCGGAAAGTTGAAGTATCGGCATCAACAGCAGTAAAGATATACCAGATAGCGTATGCTAATGCGGCAAGTGACAGGAGAATAACAAACCATCTGACGAAAGGGCTGAACCGGTAGGTTCTGGGAAAACCTTTCTTCTTGTTAATATCGATCAGGTCATAAGTCTCGTATTTCTTCATTTTTATCTCTCTCTTTATTTATTGCTGGTACTTCTCGGAATAGCTTCCTGATCTCATTTCCTGGAAATCGTAAAACTCGTTATAGGCATCCTCAGGAACACTGAATTTGCCGAAGTAGTAGAGCTCTTCCTGTTCTCCATGAAAGTCGGAGCCACCTGTAGTCAAAAGATCGTGTTCTCTGGCGAGTTGCTCGAAAAGAGAGACAGCATAGCTTGATGATTTGGAACAGTATACCTCCAGACCGTTTATTCCAAGATCGATCAGGCCGAGAACTACCGAAATATTATCGAGTTTATGAGGGTGTGCGAGTATAGATATTCCCCCTGCAGACTGGATCATCGGTATGATCTTCTCAGCAGGGAGGGTCACTTTAGGTTCGAATGCCGGACTACGATCGTGGAGATATCTGTCAAAAGCCTCTCTGATCGTTGAACAGTAATTATTCTCTACCAGTGCCCGGGCAATATGGAGTCTCCCGACAATACCAGACTTTCCTGTCGTGGAAAGAAGAGTCTCGATGTCGAGCTTCACCCCCAATCCAGCCAGTTTATTAACGATAGCTCTTGCCCGGTTTATCCGGTTCTCATTGATAAAATCGAGCAGAGAAAGAAGAGATGGGTGTGTTTCATCAAAGAAATAAGCGAGGAGATGCACCTCAGTCTCTTCGTATTTACTGCTGATCTCTACCCCTGGAATAATTGTCAGTCCATAATCGGACGCCTGGTCTTTTACCGACAGATAACCCTCTATGTTATCATGATCGGTGATGGAAATAATCTTGTATCCCTTCTCCCGGCACAAACCGAGTAGATCCTTCGGATCGAGTTTTCCATCTGAATAGGTTGTATGAAGATGTAGGTCAATTTTCACTTATCTATCCTTTATTAATTATTTTCCAACTTCTTTTTATTCTTCAGGGAGATGCGGTCAAGTATTTTCACTCAGAGTTTGACCGCCATCTGTTATATTGACTAGATGTAATCTTAACAACTTCAGTTGCTGTATGCGATTGATTGGACTGAAGATGCTTGCTGGAACAAAACAATTGACATACAGATTACACGAGACTATCATTGATAAGATAGCTAAGTTACTGAATGAGGAAAATATATGCAATTACAACAGATGTTTCTTAAGAGCGCAAAAGAGATGAGAGGTAAGACTGCTCTCTATGATACTATTACCGAACAGGCGTACAGCTATGATAGACTTCTGCTCGGTTCTTTTCTCTTCAAGAATCTGATATCCAAATATAGAGGTAACTATATCGGTGTTATGCTCCCACCTGGTGCAGGGTCTATATTGACTATACTCGGAACTCTTATGTGTGGTAAAATTCCTGTGATGATCAATTATTCGACAGGTGCGATGGAAAATGCGGTTTATGCTCAGAATAAATGCTATTTCAAAACCATTATAACCAGTAAAAAGATGCTGGAAAAACTTGGTTATGAGGCCATAGAGGGGATGATCTTCGTTGAAGATATACTGGCAGGGATCAGTGGCTTGAAGAAGCTGGGTGCTCTACTCAAAACCAAAATATCACACTCTATATTGAGCAAGAAAATACACCGGGGCGACCTGGATGAGGTCGCAATTATACTCTTCACCAGCGGTAGTGAAAAGGAACCGAAAGCAGTTCAGCTTACTCATCGTAATATAATGCATAATGTTACTACAGTACCGAAGATTGTATACCTCAGTTCGAATGATATATTTATTACCAATCTACCCTACTTCCATGTCTTCGGGCTGACCATTAACTTGTGGCTACCCCTTTATCTGGGTGGTTCTATTGTCGGGGTTCCTAATCCGCTCGATTATAAAAATATATGCGAAGCGATCAAAAAGTATAGAGTTACTGTAATGGTCGGCACCCCTACATTCTTCTGGGGCTATCTGAAAAAAGGTGAAAAAGGGACTTTCTCCTCACTCAGACTGGCTATTGCCGGTGCAGATAAACTACAGCCAAGGATACGGCAGGCCTATAAAGAAAAACACAATCTGACACTCTATGAGGGATATGGAACTACTGAGACAAGCCCGGTAATTTCAACCAATCTGCCTGATCGTGATAGACCGGGTAGTGTCGGGCAACCACTTCCCGGGGTTCAGGTCAGGATCATCGATATTGAGACAGGGAGAGAGCTTCCTCGCGGTAGCGAAGGGAAGATACTGGTTAAGGGTGATCTGGTAATGAAGGGATATCTGCACGATCTGGAAGAGACTTCTTTCCGCATAAGAGAGGGATGGTATGATACAGGAGATGTTGGTATTCTTGATGAGGATAACTATCTCTGGCATAGGGGACGTTTGAAACGGTTTGTCAAGATAGGAGGTGAAATGGTATCTCTGGTGAAGGTAGAGAGTCTGCTGGAGAATATCATACCGGAAGAAGCTGTATGTTGTGTTGTTGATGTACCGAACCTGGAAAAGGGTGCTGATATTGTGGCCTGTGTGACAACAGAGAGCATCGATAAGAAGGATATGGTGAAATATCTCAGAGACAAATTGCCACCTATAGCAGTCCCAAAAGAATTCTATGTCATGGAAGAATTGCCAATGATGTCGAGTGGTAAGGTAGATTTTCGCCAGGTAGAGATCCTCTGCCGTCAGATGCGTAAAGCGAAGAAGAAAGACTAAAATAACCTGGAGAGAGAATGAAGAGAGTAGATCTTATAATCCATAGTATCAGAGAGTTGCTCACTTTGAGTGGTAATGATGTTCCCCGTAGCGGTATGGCAATGAATGATCTGGGAGTTATTCGTAACGGAGGTATCGCTATTGCAGGTGAGAGAATAATCGCAGTGGGTGAGTCAGAACATATTTTGTCTGACTATACAGCGAAAGATAAAATAGACTGTTCAGAAATGGTTGTTATGCCAGGGTTTGTTGATCCACACACCCACCCAGTATTTTTCCATACGAGAGAGAATGAATTCGAGATGAGGATCATGGGTAAGTCATATGTAGAGATCTCCCGGAGTGGTGGTGGAATAAGGTCGAGTATAGCTGCAGTCCGTTCTGCTTCCGAGGATGAACTCTTCAACTTGGCCAGAAAAAGAGTAATGAAAATGATAAGTTGTGGCACAACAACCCTTGAAGCGAAGAGTGGTTATGGCCTCTCCACAGAGAGTGAATTGAAGATGCTTCGTGTAATCAAGAGACTGAAAGAAAAGCTCCCTATTGATATAGTAGCAACCTTTCTTGGTGCACACGAATTTCCTCCTGAATTTAAAGATAATAGAGAGGAGTATATCCGCATACTGACAGAGGAGATGTTGCCGGCAGTGGCTGAAGAGAAACTGGCAGAATACTGTGATATCTTCACAGAAGAGCATGTCTATAGCATAGAAGAATCGCGCCGAATCCTCAACAGAGCGAAAGAACTCGGCTTTCGCATAAGAATGCATGCCGATGAGTTAAAACCTACAGGTGGTTCCGAACTGGCGGCAGAGGTTGGTGCCGTTTCTGCCGATCATCTTGGTGCTGCCTCTCTGGAAGGATTACAGGCAATGAAAGAAAAGGGTGTTATACCTGTATTACTGCCTGGAACTATCTTCAGCCTAGGGCTTAATAGTTATGCCAGAGCACGTGATATGATAGATTCGGGCCTTGCAGTTGCCCTGGCGACAGATTATAATCCCGGAAGCTGTAATTGTGACAGTATGCAGTTTATTATAACACTCGCCACACTACAGATGAAGATGACCGTTGCTGAAGCTATTACAGCAGCAACTATTAATGCTGCCTGTTCATTAGAGATGGGCGAGAGTATCGGCAGCCTGGAACCGGGCAAGAAGGCTGATATAATGATTATGGATATGCCAACCTACCGTTATCTCCCCTATCATTTTGGGAGTAATAACCTCTCTATTCTGATCAAAAACGGGAGAGTCATCTATCATAACCGAGACTTACAGACGATAGAAGAATGTATTGATTAGAACCGGTAAACAATCATTAAGAAAAGGGGCAGTTACTGAATGAACTGCCCCCTTTTGTATCTTTGTCTGTGAACTAAAGAGTCCATCTGTTATAGCAAACCACCTTATCGATATCCTGTCTCGATTTACTGCTGGCGAAAAACTTCAGCACCTTTCCATACAGAGATTCTTTATCTTTGGGATACCCAAAGGGGCTCATTGCTACAGCCCTGATTCTTGAGGGTATGGAGAGGAACTCTTTCAGTTTCTTCTCGTCAAAAGCTGCCATCCAGCAACTACCTACCCCATAATTCCAGGCAGTCAGCATCATCTGTTGAAAAGCAACTGCTGTATCGACAAGATAATAATCCTGCCTGTTGACTGTTCCGCTCTTTGCAGGGTCAGCGGTAGCGATGATAATCAAGGGGGCATTCTTTATAAAGAAATTGACCCTGCCGATCAAGCCGACATTCGAAGCGAGCTTATTGATAACATTACGATCATTTAGAACGATGAAACGCCAGCATTGCCTGTTCTGAAATGAGGGGGCATTGCGTCCAGCCTCTAATATGGCCTGCAGAACATCATCGGGTATAGGATCTGGAAGGTAACTCCTTACAGATCTTCGAGACATTATAACTTCGTTGAATTCCATCTATTCACCTTGTCTTATCTACCTGCAGTTATCAGAATGTTACTCCCAGGCCGATATTGAAGGTATGATACTCAGAGATAGTGTAATCACCATTGAGGTGGATAAAGGGTAGAACGGTGTAACGGAAACCGAGGGTCATACGGTAGTTGTTATCACTCTTCATATCGAACTTAACCTCTTGCGGATCAAGTCCTTCGAGAGGAGGTTCATATTCATATTTAGCTTCCAGTTCTACATCTTCATAACCCAGGCCACCGTAGAGCGTCCACATCAGTATGCTCTTGCTGGCGTGGATATTAAATGCCATGCTTGTTAAATCTATCAGATCCCCAACAGCCAGAGACTGGTAAGCACCCTGAACAGCAAGGTCAATCGGGAAGAGTGGAATATGCTGGTCGATACTATGTTTTACCGCTACACCCCAGAAATCGACCTTTCCGTAATCCTGCAGGTCAATTGGAGGAAGGTAACGGACCATTAATTCATTACCGGCAGGTAATCCGAAACGGAACTGGGGAACGAAGAGTGGTACCATAGAGACATCAAAGCCTCCGGGTAGGGCTTCATGGCCTCCATCTTTTCCAAATACAGTTGCAGTTTCGTATGTCGTATCATCGATCACTGCCTCGAAAGTCTTGTCAGAGCTGGGAACCATAGCCATCATGACATGGATATTAAATCCGAATCTTACAGGCCTTAACAGGCTGGGTGACAGGACATCGGCCGTATTATACAGGCCAGTATTAAGATTGGTACCAAAAGCTGTCAGCAACGGCCTGACATATTCCTTTCCGTTATCTTCCAGCATCTGTTTAAGGTTATCTTCGAAATCGGAAGCAAAAAGGCCGCTGACTATGAGCAGCAGCGAAACAACAATCAATAGTATCTTCATTTTATCCTCCATTTTATAAGTAGCTTGTTCTACTTCAGAACCTTATTTCATCATTATCATCTTTCTGACTCCGGAATAGTCACCGGTTTCCATTCTGGAGAAATAGACACCACTAACAACCTCTCTCCCGTTGTCACTCTTACCGTCCCAGATAATTCTATGAGTACCGGCCTGATAACTGTTATTTACCAGACTCCTCACAAGCTGTCCTTTAATATTATAGATATCGATAGTTACTTCACCAGGTTCGGTCAGGAAGAATTCTATCGTTGTTTCCGGATTGAAGGGGTTGGGGTAATTACCTCTTAGCAAGGTTCCTGAATCTACAATATCGGGATTATCTACACTCACTTCACCACGCCACTCAGCATCGAATCTTATGTCAGCATCGATAATCGTCCAGTATTCAGTCCAGGCTACAGCACATTTGGGGACATCATTATAAGGCTTGACAATGATAGAAGTAACATGATTATCACTGACCTCCTGATCACTATCCTTTACTGCAACAGCTTCTGACCAAGATTCATAATCGAGGTCCAATGCCTTCTGAACGTAGATCTCATCAGGTAACATAGTATAGGTTATATAGACGTCACTACCGCTATTCTGGGTTTTGTGAGAAGAAACATTGGGGAAACGTTCATTCTCTATGGAGTGTGCCAGCATCTGATGAGCTGAAAAGCTTCCTCCTCCGTCATGCGAATAGGCATAATAGACATCGATATCGCTATCACTGTACCAGTATTCGAAAGTGACGATTATATTCTGATTATTAACGACACGGATTTGCGGGAATCGGAAATTACGGGTAGTGGCTATAGTAACAGGATCGTTCCAGTTTTCTCCTGAATCATTGGATATAATGACTTTAATGGCATCGAAATCCTCTTCCCTGTCAACATAAGCTATGGCAACCCTGCTGCCGAAAACATCGATTGAAGTGTAATGAAATTCTCCTTCTACCTCATCACTGATAGTGGCTACTACTTCGGCTTCCTGGAAAGTATTCCCCTGATCTACGCTTCTGGCATATTTGATCTCTCTGGGGGAAGCAGAGGCATTAATATAGGCAACGTGAATATAGGCATCATTGCCGTATTGCAGGAAATCGGAGCACACTGATGGTCTTTTCAAAATGGCAGGAGTAAAATCGACAAATGCTGGCTGTACAACCGATAGATTATGTGTCGAAAGTGTATGAAACAATATATCCCAGTCAGATCCTGTGGTATGTTCATTAATATAAACCAATCCGATTTTATCTGGTGTGGTCTGAACTAATTGTGGTGCAAAGTTGGGATTAACTGCTGGACTTGCATTAATGGTGTATTGGTTTTCACCGTCGTTTAAAGGCCATTCTTCACCGTGGTCAGTGCTTCTCTTAATTATAATATCCATCGGCTCTTCTTCTATGCTCCACATCTCTGCTGCCACATATAGCCAGGCGTCGTTATTGACATCATAACACATTGAGGGGTGTTTCTCATGGCTACCGGTATCGAAGACCCAGACATTATCATCCCATCTGGCAGGAATCGTCTCTTTTGATATGAAATTGTTCTGTCTCTGCATTTCACTCTGTTTTGAAATCTCTAATTGCAGGCTTTCAAGTGTCTTGGCAGCTATCTCTTCTGCTGTTGGTGGAGTACCGACAACGTCCTGGGTTATATAACTACTGACAGCTGCAAGCTGCACTACAGATATCAGTATAAAAAATGTACCGGCGATACAGGCCAGTCTGTTTTTTCCTCTCACAAAGTTAATCATTATCTCCTCCTCAATATTGGATTGTGGTTATTGTAAATAAATCAATTCAGTCTCTGAAAACAGCGGGGTATCTGACTACCGCTTGAACTAATATTAAAGTATCTGTCATCATTGCCTCTGGTCTTGTAATTACGTAAGATAGATAGCTATAATGTTCTTAATGTCAATATATTTCTTGTTTGAAGCTCTATCAGGAGTGATTGCGCAGGTTGAGTTCTATCGGATGGGGATTGAGATAATACTGTTCTGCCAGGTATGGTTTCTGATATTTTCGGACGTAGTGATTCAGAAGGGTTATCGGCACTATCAGTGGCAATTGTTCTTTTTTATATCTCTCGATTATCTCCAGTAACTCACTCTTTTCGTCAGAGGTCAGGTCTTTTTTGAAATAGCCGAGAACATGGTGCATGACATTCTGATGTTTACTTCTGGTAGCTCTTTTTTTTGTGCTTTCCATTAAGAGATCAACATATCTCTCCAGGACTTCAGTAAATGAACCACTTGAGGTAACAGCAACCAGTTTGCCCATCTGTCGGTAATGTTCAGGACTATGAGCCATAATCAGCAGTTTGTGTCTGGTGTGAAATTTTACCAGGTCGCCAGGTCCCGGTATATTGTTCATCATTTTCTGCCAGCGGTGCATAATGAATATTCTCTCCACGAAATTCTCTCTCAAGAGTGGATCATTTAACCGTCCTTCTTCTTCTACCGGAAGGAGCGGGTAGGCATCCATAAAATGTCTGGCAAAGATCCCGATTCCATTCTTTCTGGGAGGCCCTCCCTTTTCGGGATAGACTTTAACTCTCTCCATCCCGCTGCTGGGAGATTTACTCTTGAATATAAAACCGGAGAGTTTCTCTTTTTCCAATTCTTTTACCCTTCTGTTGGAGAAGGATACCATCCGTTCTGTATGATCTATACCTTCGTTTATAGTGATCAGTTTCGGGTTTTCAGAGTCACCAACCAACCGCATTGCCTTTCTTGGGACCGGGAGTCCCGATTCTACTTCTGGACAGACCGGAACATATTCAATGTAGGGGCCGAGTGTTTCAACCAGATAACCGTCATATTGATGTTGTCCGTTATAACGGACTTTCTCTCCCAGCAGACAGGAGCTTATCCCGAGACGTATCTTTTCCTCTTTCATAATCCTCTCCTTATGTCAGATGATAGCATGAGACAGAGGTTATTGTTTTGGCAAGGAGTAATTACAAAATAGGCAAGGGATTATACTCTGTAAAGATAGAGAGAAGAGCGATGATAATCAATTGCAGGAGAGGAGTCTGATTATCTAACCGGAAAATCGGGGAGATATGTTCGTCTCTTTTTTTATTGACTGGAAAAGGGTAAGCCATAATTTTAAAGAAAAATTCGAAGGGATGGTAAATGAAGAGGAAGAAAAAGAAAGAACCTGTAATGATCAAGAAGGATTTTTTGGAACCATTGTTTACTAATCGATACCGTCATCTGATATTTATTGGACTAATACTGCTACTCCTATCGATTTTCTTCTTTCGGATGGGTTTTCTTGGTTATATACCAAAGGCCGGGGATAATCTTCAATGGCGTGGTGCTGCTCAGGTACAGATCGAGTATAATGAAGAGAATACCGAACTCGCATTATGGAACAGTAATCTTTTTTCCGGAATGCCGGGCTATCTGATCAGTTATCCTTCCAGATATCTTTTTATAAAGAACATCATTGATTTCATCACCGACAACCTCATTGGCTGGCAGGTATTCTATATGTTTCTAGCGGGGCTGGGGATGTATATTCTCATGCTCACTCTCGGATTCAAGCCGATCCAGGCTTTTATTTCTGCAATGGCTTTTGCCCTCTCCTGCCATTTCATCGGGCTGATTGAGATAGGGCATTTCACTAAATACAGAGCAATTGTATATATCCCCTGGATATTCTGGGGTATTTACTACCTCTATCAACAGAGAAATGTTCTTGGAATGGGTTTAACTGCTATGTTTCTTATTATGCAATTGAGGGAGAATCATATCCAGATAACTTACTACACGATGATCTTGATCATTATATATCTGATCTTCAGTTTCTTCTGGCATCTGAAAAAATACAGAACCAGAGAGTTCCTGATTGCTACCCTTCTTTTTCTTATTACCCTGGTCATAATTGGTTTTGCTGTAGCACAGCCCTACCTCAGTATCTGGGAATACGGACAGTATACCATAAGGGGAGGGGATAGTGGCTTAACGACCGATTATGCTACCGGATGGTCTTTTCACCCTCTGGAGATGCTATCTTTTATCATACCCGACTTCTTCGGTGGTATTGCTCCCTTCTATTGGGGCTGGATGCCCTTTACCCAGACTTATATGTATATGGGGATAATAATTCTCGTTCTGGGGCTAATTGCCATTTTTCACTGGAAGTCGAAAATGGTTAAGATGCTGACTGCAGTCTCAATCATCAGCCTCTTTTTTGCTTTTGGTAAGCATATACCCTTCCTCTCCAATTTTCTGTTATCTTATCTTCCATTCTATAACAAGTTCCGTGTTCCGGCAATGACTCTTATCCTGCTCCAGTTCAGCATGGTGATCATGGCTGGATATGGCCTGAAGTTGATCATAGACAGAAACAGGGAAAATGATCTCCGCTTTCTGCTGCTGATCAAGAAACTCCTGCTTCTCTCCGGTATTGCTTTTCTTCTCTTCATTATCCTCAGTGCTACCGGATTCTGGTCGGTTTTACCCTTCGAACATGCAACAGATGCCGGACGGTACGAACCGAACCAGCTAGCCTATCTATCTGAGATGCGTGTGAATATGTTCGAAGAGAGTGGAGTCATCTCTTTAGTCCTGATTTTTGTGTTCTTCTTACTCACGTATCTGTTACTTAAGAAGAAGGGAATTACCCCTTACGTATATATGTCATTGATAGCTATACTTGTTATAGGCGATCTGATGCTGATTAATCAGAGGCGGCATCTCCATAATCTCGTACCAAAGAGTGAATTTCAGGCTGAATTTCAGGAGACTGAAGCGGACAAGTTCCTGCAGGAAGACGAGGAAGTGTTTAGAATATTCCCTGTAGCTGCAGAATTCGGTCAGAGCAGGTGGGCTTATTATCATCAGACTATTGGTGGTTATCATGGTGCCAAGTTGCAACGCTATCAGGATATAATTGACCAATCACTTCATGCTGAACTGCAATATCGGGTACCGATTAACTGGAATATCGTCAATATGCTCAATGTCAAGTATCTTGTCTCCCCTGTTCAACTCCCATTCGATAATGTGAGTTATACAATCTATGATAGAGACAGAAGGGTAACGATCTATGAGAATCTGGAATATCTACCGAGAGCCTGGTTTGTTGAGAGTATCGAAAAGTATGATAACTCTCAGCAGATAATACGAAGGCTTAATCATCCTGATTTCAACCCGGCAAGGGTAGCAATA
>Ga0334892_1000836_pt1 | contig 31881 bp, 30 predicted proteins | sample GraSluR3_MG_4_FD_207213 | JGI IMG/M metagenome (GOLD analysis project Ga0334892, IMG submission 207213) | Sludge microbial communities from methane-producing bioreactor in Wageningen University, Netherlands - Granular Sludge_15_04-R3 | ecosystem: Engineered > Bioreactor > Anaerobic >...
TACCTACAACCGTGCCTATTACAACCTGGCCGGTATCACCGCCCTGCTGGCCCGACTGGATCAAGATCAGGACATCCAGGACATCGCCTCGTATCTGCAAGGCATGGATTATGGCTACGATGTCACTGGCAAGACCACCAAGGGTGTACAGAACAAGAGCCGAATCAAGCTGCGCTACGAACAACTGCACGACGTTTTCAAAGCCATGGTGGATGCAGCCGCAACTGACAGCCCAGCCCCCCTGGCCCTGCTGAACGAGCACACCCTGTTCTTCCAGTGGGGTTACTCGCTCAAGCCAGAAACCCTGCTTGCCCTGATGGCCACCGAGGACCAGGAAGAGTATGCCAGCCTGCAGCAGGAGGCACAAGATATCCTTGGTATTCCCCTGGAAGATGCAGCCGCCTCCTTTGGTCCGCTCTATGGCCTGGTACTCAACGATATTGTGGAAACCGGTATTTTTCCGCTGCCAGACATAACGGTCTTTGCCTCTGTGCGCAACCGTACCAACATGATCAGCATTGCCACTGCCCTCGACCAACAAATGACCACTGCCATTGGTCTTGCCGGTCAAGAACAGCAGCTGGCAGGCAATACCCAGCTTTACTCCTGGCCAGTGATGGGCGATATCGGTCTGGTTCCGGCCCTGGGCTTAAGCGACAACTTTGTTCTGCTTGGTTCCATGCAAAGCTCTGTGCAGCCACTGCTCACCAGCCTGAACCAGTCGACCGCGGAACTCCCTGCAGCCTTGGCAGAGCAACTGGGTCCAGAATTGAGTAAAAAGTTCGGCCAGGCCAACAGCGGCGTCTATTTGCTGCGTTCCGCGCGACTGGCAGGCAAGTCGCAATCCACCCTGGAACTGCTCAACTCCCTGGCTGTTCCCACCACAGGGATGAGCTTCAACCGCTTCAGCCAGGAGATAGTCAAACTCATGCAGGCCACAGACTTGGTGGCCGGAGCGAGCAGTATCAGCAAGGGGTCAGCGCACTGGAATTGGGATACAGAAACGGTGTGGGTTAAGGCGACAGCCCCTCAGGCAGAGGGCACCACGCCAACTGGCAACGCACAATAAAAAAGCCAACTCCAGGCAGCTGCATCTCTGGGTAAAACCAGGCGACGCAGCTCCAGATGCTGGAAAAGGCTTGCCGTAAAAGGGGCAGAAGGAGTATGGATTCCTTCCTGCAAAACAATCACACTACAGACAAGAGCAGCTATGTTTCGGGCCTGTTGCACCATCGGTGACGCCAACCCACGATCCAATTCACTCGCTGCGGGCAAGGAGTAACAAATTATGGCAGAGGAACTGCAAGAACAACTCTGGCTTTCCGGTAACGAGGCCATCGCGCTTGGCGCCTGGGAGGCAGGGGTACGGGTTGCCTCGGGCTACCCGGGAACGCCATCCACGGAAATCATGGAAAACCTTGCCGGCTACGAGGACGTGTATACCGAATGGGCACCCAATGAAAAGGCGGGGCTGGAGGTGGCCATTGGTGCCTCCTTTGCCGGTGCACGCGCGCTCGCCACCATGAAGCACGTGGGCCTGAACGTAGCGGCAGATCCGCTCTTCACCTCTGCCTATACCGGAGTGCGCGGTGGTCTGGTCATCATTACTGCCGACGATCCGGAGATGCACAGTTCCCAAAACGAGCAGGATAACCGCAACTACGCCTTTGCCGCCAAGATGCCCATGCTGGAGCCATCCGATCCGGCCGAGGCCCGCTCTATGCTGCAACGCGCCTACAGCTTAAGCGAGGAGCTGGATACCCCGGTGCTGTTGCGCACCACCACCCGCATTGCCCATGTGAAGGGGGTGGTGCCCAGGGGTGAGCGTCAGCAAACACCCGAGCCGAGTATAGAAAAAACTCCGGCCAAGCTGGTGATGCTGCCCGGCCTGGCCAAACTGCGCAGGCTAGCCATGGAGGAGCGCATGGCCAAGATGCGCGAGCTTGCCGAAACCCTGCCCGAAAACCGGATTGAACCCGGAGAGGGCCGGCGGGGCTTTATCTGCGCAGGAGTTGCTTACAACTATGTGAAAGAGGCCTTTCCCAAGGCGCCGGTACTGAAACTGGGCATGGTTTGGCCACTGCCCGAGCGGAAGATCCGTGAATTTGCTGCCAGCGTGGACGAACTGATGGTAGTGGAAGAGCTTGATCCCTTTCTGGAGACACACATCAAGGCCATGGGCATAGCCTGCCATGGCAAGGATCTGATTCCCAGCCGGGGTGAGCTGAACTCTTTTCTAGTGCGCAAGGCCATAGACCCTGCCTCGGTGGGCGAACTCTTCAAACCACTCGAGCTACCGATGCGGCCGCCCAACATGTGCGCTGGCTGCCCGCACCGGGGCATTTTCTACGGCCTGTCCAAGATGAAGGATGTCTTTGTATCGGGCGATATTGGCTGCTACACCCTCGGATTTTTACCGCCTCTTTCCGCCATAGATGCCTGCGTCTGCATGGGCGCCTCAATCACGGTGGCCCACGGCATGGCCAAAGCCCTGGGAGAGAACGGTACAGGCAAGGTGGTGGCAGTACTGGGTGACTCCACCTTCATGCACTCCGGCATCACCGGCCTTTTGAACGCGGTCTACAACGGCTCCTACGCCTCGGTGATCATCCTGGATAACCGCACCACGGCCATGACCGGGCATCAACCCAATCCGGCCAGTGGTAAGGGCATCCATGGCGATGTCGCCCCCCAGCTCGATCTGGAAAAACTTTGCCAGGCCCTGGGCGTGCCCAGGGTGGTGGTGGTCAACCCGCACGATGTGGAGGCTACCCGTGAGGTCTTAAAAGAGGAAATCGCCTCCCCGGATCTCTCGGTGATCATCAGTCGCGCACCCTGTGTGCTTTTGCCGGAGGAGGCACGGCGTAAAAAACCAGTCTATTACACCAAAACGGAAAACTGTACCGGCTGCACCCTGTGTGTACAGATGGGCTGCCCAGCCATCAGCTGGACGCCGCTTGGCCCGGAGGAAGCCGTGGCCCGGGGCTACCGTGAAAAACAAAAGGGCTTTGCCCGCATCACCGAGCTGCAATGTAATGGCTGCGGCCAGTGCGCAGCAGTTTGTAAGTTTGAGGCCATCACCCGTTACGAGGAGGAAGGCGCATGAAACCAAGTGGCAATATCCTCTTTACCGGAGTTGGCGGCCAGGGCATCCTGCTGGCCAGTGAACTCACCGCCCATGCCCAGCTGGCCGCCGGCTTTGACGTGAAAAAAAGTGAAGTACACGGTATGGCCCAACGGGGCGGTTCGGTGGAGGCGCATCTGCGCTACGGGGAAAAAGTGTATTCTCCTTTAATTGATCCCGGTACTGCAGATATTCTTGTGGCTTTCGAAATTTTGGAGGCAGCCCGCTACCTACCCTACTTGCACAAAGACAGTGCAGTGGTGGTCAATACCCAGAAAATCCTGCCGCCTGCAGTGGCCTTGGGCAAGGCTGAATATCCTGCCAATATTCTTGACGAACTGAGATCGCGCCAGATCAATGTGGTGGTCATTGACGCCCTTGCCGTAGCCCAGGAGGCAGGTGAACTCCTCACAGTCAATGTGGCCATGGTGGGCGCCATGTCCAACTTTTTGGCTGTTGATCAGGAAATCTTTCTGCAGGTGATCGACACCACCGTGAAGGAGCAGTTTCGCAGGGTGAACAAAAAGGCCTTTTTAGCTGGGCGGGCAGCGGTGCATGCCTGAACGGTCGGCAAAACGGTATCACATGAGGCGTTCATGATCGGGATCGATGAGATAGAAACCTTGCCCAGGACAGGGATTGAGTCCATTCAACTGCAGCGTCTGCAGGCACTGGTGACGCGGGTTTATGCCAGTGTGCCGCCATACCGGAAAAAGATGGAGCAGGCCGGCATCAAACCTGAAGACATCCGCACCTTGGGCGATCTGCAGCATTTACCCTTCACCACCAAGGAAGACCTGCGCGACAACTATCCCTACGGGCTGTTCACAGTGCCTATGGAGGATGTCATCCGCCTGCACGCCTCCTCCGGCACCACCGGCAAACCCACGGTGGTGGGTTACACCATGACCGATATTCAACTCTGGTCTTCGGTGATGGCCCGTTGCCTGGCCATGGCTGGCGTCCATCGCGGCGATCTGGTACACAATGCCTATGGTTATGGACTGTTCACCGGCGGGCTGGGGGCACACTACGGTATCGAGGCCCTGGGTGCCACGGTCATACCGGTGTCTGGGGGCAACTCCAAGCGACAAATCACTATTATGCGCGACTTTGGCTCAACCGTGCTGCTTTCCACCCCATCCTATGCCCTCAATCTGGCGGATGCCATGCAAGATGCAGGCATTGATCCAGGTGATCTGAAGCTGCGGGTGGGTATCCACGGGGCTGAACCCTGGAGCGTGAATATGCGGGAAGAGGTGGAGCGCAAACTCGGCCTGCGGGCAGTCGATATCTACGGACTCTCTGAAATAATCGGCCCGGGCGTGGCCATGGAATGCCTGCACTCCAGACAAGGCATGCACATCCTGGAGGACAACTTCCTCCCGGAAATCATCAACCCAGACACCTTGGAAACCCAACCACTGGAAACAGAGGGCGAACTGGTTTTCACCACCCTGACCAAGGAAGCCCTGCCGCTGATCCGTTACCGCACCAAGGATATTTCCCGCCTCACGCTCAAGCCCTGCGACTGCGGCCGCAGCCTGGTGCGCATGGCCAAGGTCAGTGGCCGCAGCGATGATATGTTGATTATCCGCGGGGTGAACGTGTTTCCCTCGCAGGTGGAACATGTGCTCATGGGTATTGACGGCGTGGAACCGCATTATCAGATCGAGGTGAGCCGGGACGGCAGCCTGGATGTGATGGCCGTGCTGGTGGAGGTGAGTGAGCGTGTTTTTTCAGGAGAAATCAAGGTGTTGGAACGTTTAACCAGAAGCATTCAAAGGGAAATAAAAGACATGCTCGGGGTAAGCTGCCAGGTGAGACTGGTTGAACCCCGCAGTATCCAGCGCTCCGAAGGCAAGGCGCAACGGGTCATTGATCGGCGTGCCCAGTAGGAGGGCAGTGACCAACCAGAGCAGGGGTCAAGGACTTCTGTCCACACCCCCATGCCCACATCTTTATTCGGGAGGCACCATGCAGGTTGAACAAATTGCCGTTTTTCTCGAAAACAAATCCGGCCGCCTGGCTAAGATCACCTCGATTCTGGCTGCCAACGACATCAATATCCGGGCACTTTCCGTGGCTGATACCGCTGATTTTGGCATTCTGCGCCTGATTGTCAATCATGTGGGAAAGGCACAGGAAGTGTTGAAAAAGGGCGGATTTACGGTCAGCAAGACCGATGTGGTGGCCGTGGCTGTGCCCGACCGCGTGGGCGGCCTAGCCGAAGTGCTCCGCGCTGTGACCGAAGGCGGCTACAATGTGGAGTACATGTATGCCTACGCCCACCGGGCCGACGGCAGCGCGGTCATGATCTTCCGCTTCGACGATATGCCTGGTGCCGTGGCCATGCTCAAGGAAAAAGACTTTACCCTGGTCTCCAGCCATGAAATCTGCGCTACCTGAGGTATCTTGTGGCAGCATCAGCAGTCGGCACAGTCTGCCATGACTCTTGAGCTTTTTTTCCAGTACCTGGTCGCTGGCATTACCTACGGCGCAGTGTATGCGGTGGTTGCCGTTGGCTTCAACATCATCTACAACAGTACTGGCATCATCAATTTTGCCCAGGGCGAATTCGTCATGCTGGGCGGCATGATCGCCATCAGCCTCGTCCAGTGGCTGCCGCTTGCCTGGGCCATTACCGCGGCTGTTGTCCTGACCATGCTTATTGGCGCGCTCATGGAGCTGTGCTGCATCCGGTGGTTGCGCCAGCCCAGCATCCTGCAGATGCTCATCATCACCATCGGTATATCCATCCTGCTCCGTGAAGGGGCGCTGCACATCTGGGGTGAGGGTATCCGCAGCCTGCCATACTTTTATGGCGACGCCATCACTGCCTGGACATTCGGCCCGGTGCGCCTGTCGCCGCAGGTCATCTGGGTGCTTTTGGCCTGTGGCTGCATGGTGGCTGCGCTACACCTGTTTTTCAACCGCAGCACCCTTGGCCGGGAAATGCGTGCCTGTGCGGTGAACCGTACTGCTGCGGCCCTATGCGGCATCAAGACCCGCAACATGGTCACCCTTTCCTTTGTGCTCAGCGCGGGCATGGGCGCCCTGGCTGGCTGCATGATCTCGCCCATCACCTACACCCAGTACGACTCTGGCGCAGCCCTGGCCCTCAAGGGCTTTACCGCCGCCATCCTCGGCGGCCTGGGCAACTCCATGGCAGCAGTCGTGGCCGGCTTGCTCTTGGGTATCCTCGAAGCCTTTTCCATCACCCTGGTGCCTTTAGCCTTTCAAGATGCAGTGGCAGTCAGCCTGCTTTTGCTCATCCTGTTCATCAAGCCCCACGGCTTATTCGGCTCATCTGCGGCCGCCCGGCTCAAGGCATTCTAATGGTGGGACAGATGCGCACATCCCAGGCCAAACTGGGACTGTTGGTTGCTGCCGTGGTCCTAGTGCAGTTTTTCACCAGCATAACCGGCACCGAGTACTACCTTACCCAACTGACCATGGCCGCCTATTACGGCCTGGTGGTCATCGGACTCTGTGCGCTCATGGGCTATGCCGGACAGATCTCCATCGGCCATGCGGGTTTTTTTGCCATTGGCGGCTATATCTCCGCCCTGCTGACCACCTACGACCTTACCCCCTTTGCCGCCAATCCGGTGGTCGGACTGCTCAAGCAGGCCGGCTTGCTCTTTACCTGGGAAAATCTCTATGGCGAGAGCCTGCTCACCTGTGCCCCATGGACGGCCGGCCTTGCCGCCATTGCCGTGGCTGCCCTGGTGGCCCTGGTGTTGGGCATACCGGTACTCAAGCTGCGCGGACATTACCTGGCCATGGCCACCCTGGGGTTTGGCACCATTATTTACCGCATGGTGCTGGCACTGCCCCTCTTCGGCGAAGCAGACGGCATCTCCCAGGTGCCTGGCTTTGTGCTGTTGCCCGCGGGTTTATTCAGCCCAGGGGCAATCATGATCAGTGGAGAGAGTAACCTGCGCATCTTTAACTACTATGTAGCCTGGGCCGTGCTGCTCTTGGGGCTGGTACTGTTGCTCAACCTGATGACCCGTTCCCGTTCGGGCCGGGCCCTGCGTGCCCTGCACAGCTCAGAAGAAGCAGCCGAAGCCTGCGGCGTGGATACCAGCCGCGCCAAGCTGCAGGTCTTTGTGCTCAGCGCGGTCTACGCCGCCCTGGCCGGTGTACTGCTCACCCACTTCAACGGGGGCATAGGCCCGGAAGAGGCCACGGTAATGAAATCGGTGCGCTATGTTGCCCTGGTGGCTGTTGGCGGTATGATCAGCCTCTGGGGTACATTGCTTATGGGAGTTGGTCTGTCCTTTCTTTCCCTGCGTGGGGTCTTTGGCAGCTACGACGATGCGGTTTTTGGTCTGATTCTTTTGGCAGTCATGCTCTTTGCACCCGGCGGCCTGTTGCAGTTGAGCAAGCGCATCCCCTGGCAACGTCTGTGGTCTGCCACCCGCCACAGGCAGAGTTGAGAGATACCCCCATGCTCGAACTACACAAGGTGCACAAACATTTTGGCGGTCTGCAAGCGGTGGACAATGTCAGTTTCACCGTGGCCACTGGCTGCATCAAGGGGGTGATCGGCCCCAATGGCGCAGGCAAAAGCACGCTCTTCAACCTGATTGCCTGCAACACCCCGCTCAGCAGCGGGAGCATCCGCCTGCATGGCCGGGAGATTCAAGGGCTCAAAGCCCATCAGACCGCTGCCTTGGGCATTGCCCGCACCTTTCAAAACATCAAGCTTTTTACCGGTATGAAGGTGCTGGAATGTGTGATGGTGGGGGCACATACCAGGGGCCAGGCCGGCTTCCTCGCCGGCATGCTGCCTCTGCCCAAACACCGGCGAGAAGAGGCGGCCATTCGGGATAAAAGTATGGCCTGTCTCGAATTTTTAAATATCGCAGATCTTGCCCACATCCCCACAGATGCCCTCGCCTTTGGCCAGCAACGGGCAGTGGAACTGGCCCGGGCCCTGGCTGCTGATCCGCAGCTGCTACTGTTGGATGAACCAGCAGCCGGCCTCAACATCTACGAAACCGCAGAACTTGGCCGTCTGATTACAACAATCCGAGAACAGAACATCACCGTGCTCTTGGTGGAGCACGATATGTCCTTAGTCATGGATATTTGCGATGAAATCGTGGTGCTCAGTTCAGGCCGTAAGCTGGCAGAGGATGTGCCCACGAACATTCAGCGCAATCCCGAGGTCATTGCTGCCTATCTGGGGGAGGACTATGAACCGGCCAGATAAAAGCACCATTGCCCGGCCCTTCTGCCCAGACCATCAGGGGGAGATGCAGCCATGCTGACCATCCGCAACCTGGAGAGTGGCTATGGACAGCTGCGGGTGCTGAAAAATATCTCCCTGCATGTGCGGTCAGGGGAAATTGTCGCCATCATCGGCGCCAACGGGGCTGGCAAGACCACCCTCGTGCATGTGGTGGCCGGGCTGCTTAAACCTTGGCGGGGAGACCTGTTCTTTCAGGAAGAAGATATCACCCGTACTCCAGTCGAGATCATGGCTGCTCTGGGCTGTGTGCTGGTGCCGGAAGGACGCCAAGTCTTTGCCTCTATGAGCGTGGAAGACAATCTGTTACTGGGCGGCTCCATCCTGCGTAAAAGAAACGGTACAGCAGCCCTACGGAGCCAGATGGAGCAGCAATACGCCCGTTTTCCCGTGCTCCAGGCCAGGCGCAGCCAGCTGGCCGGCACACTTTCGGGTGGCGAGCAGCAGATGCTGGCCATGGCGCGGGCGCTCATGGCCAAACCGCGTCTGGTGATGATGGATGAACCATCCACCGGCTTGGCTCCACTCATTGTGCGAGAGATTTTCACCATTATTGCCCAGCTCCGTGCCGAAGGCAACACCGTGCTGCTTATTGAACAAAACGCCCGGGCAGCGCTGGACATTGCCGACCGTGGTTATGTATTGGAAACCGGCAAGATCATTGTGCAGGGCAAGGCTGCGGAACTTTTGGCCAACAACGATGTGCAACGGGCCTATCTGGGCAGAGAACAGATAGGCTGAGCTGTGGCTGGCCGGCCATTTTTCGCCTGTCAGCCCCACATCCTTTACAAACCTTTATACAAATTCAACCGCTATGCTCTGGGAACCGGACAAGGAATGTATCAAGGAAGATGACCTCAAACAGCTCCAGCTGGAACGGCTGCAATCCACCCTCTACCGGGTGGGTACCCATGTCCCCTTTTACAGGAAAAAATTTGAAGAGCTACGCGTCAACCACGATGATATCCGTTCTCTGGATGATCTGCGCCGCCTACCGTTCACCGTTAAGCAGGATCTGCGCGACAACTATCCCTACGGTCTCTTTGCCGTACCCCTGCGCGATGTAGTGCGGGTACACGCCTCCTCCGGCACCACTGGCCAGGCCACGGTAGTGGGATATACCAAAAATGACATCAGAACCTGGTCGAATCTGGTGGCCCGCATCATTACCGCGGCAGGCGTGGGCAAGAACGATGTCATCCAAATTGCCTTTGGCTATGGCCTGTTCACCGGCGGTTTTGGTTTACATTACGGGGCCGAGCTGATCGGCACCTCGGTCATCCCCATATCTGCGGGCAATACTAAGCGCCAAATCCAGATCATGCAGGATTTCAAGAGTACAGCCCTGGTGAGCACGCCCTCCTATTCGCTGGTCCTGGCTGATACCATGATGGATATGGGCATCAATCCCAGCGGTCTTTCTCTGCGCTACGGTCTATTTGGCGGGGAACCCTGGTCAGAGGCCATGCGACAGGAAATCCACCAGAAACTGGGCATCCTGGCCACCGACAACTATGGCCTATCCGAAGTAATGGGCCCGGGTATTTCAGGCGAGTGCCAGGAATGCAATGGCCTGCACATCAATGAAGACCATTTCCTGGTGGAGGTGCTGGATCCTGTCACCCTGGAGCCGGTGCCAGAAGGAGAAGTGGGCGAGCTGGTCATCACCACCCTCACCAAGGAGGCCTTTCCCATGATCCGCTACCGCTCCAGGGATCTGAGCCGCATTCTGCCCGGCACCTGCCCCTGCGGTCGCAGCTTCAAACGAATGGAACGGGTAATGGGCCGCAGCGATGACATGCTGATCATCAAAGGGGTCAACATCTTTCCGCTGCAAATTGAAAAGGCTCTCTTTGAAGTGGAAGGCACCAAACCGCACTACCAAATCATTGTTGAACGGGAACACCATGCCGACCGGGTGACCGTACTGGTGGAGGTGACAGAATCCCTCTTTTCCGACCAGATGAAAAAACAACGCGAGATCGTGGATCAAATCAAGCGCCGCCTGAGTTCCCAGCTTGGGGTGAACATTGAGGTAAAACTGGTGGAAGAAAAAACGCTTGAGCGTTCCGAAGGCAAGGCCAAACGGGTGATCGACAAGCGTTCTTTCTAAGATGTCGTGAACTCTTGTAAAAAAAGTACGACAAATGCCAACTGATGCTTATGCTTGTCGTATTCGGCAACTGCTGTATTGCTCCAAAAAAGCAAAATGTTTGATGGTTTTGCCCAGTCAACGCCAAAATGTGCATTTTTTTATGGAGGGACACTCATGAAAAAGATGATACTTGGCTTGGCCATTTTGGGTAGTGTTTTTGTTTTTAATACAGCCCTGGCGGATGACGTGGCAGGCACGATCACCGCCATTGATTCGAAAAATACCAGTTTTGTCGTTCAAGGCATAACCTTCTATACCAACGCTACAACCGATTATGACGATGGTCTTAAAAACTTTGCCGATTTGAAAATCGGCGACAAAGTTGAAGTGAACTTTGCTGTTCGGGATGACAGGCATGTGGCCACCGAAATAGAACGGACCGAACAATAAAACAAGTCAACCGGACCTACAGGTGATCAACACCCATGCACCGGTTTTTTATATTTTCATAACACGTGGGAGTAAGGACAGTATGAAATGGTATACAGCAGTGGTTGTCAGTGTTTTCCTGCTTGCCGGCGCAGCCTTTGCCGCCGACAAGGCGAGCATGCAGACAGAAGAGCAAAAATTCAGTTACGCCATGGGCCTCTCCCTGGGTAAATACTTCAAGGAGCTGGAAGAGAACTTTGATCTGAATTTGGTGCAACAGGGTATCAAAGATGGTTATGGCGATGCCAAACCGCTTTTGACCGATGAGGAAGCCCAGGAGATTCAACAGAACTTTGCCAAGCGGCAGCATGACAAGCAGGTGCAGAAAACCGTGGTCATGATCCAGAAGAACCGCAAGGCTGCCGATGATTTTTTGGCTGCCAACAAAGGCAAGGATGGGGTACAGACCACGGCCTCTGGCCTGCAGTACAAGATAGTTAAGGAAGGCAAGGGAGCCAAGCCCAAGCCTGAAGATATGGTGCGGGTACACTACAAGGGCCGCACCCTTGACAATGAAGAGTTTGACAGCTCCTACAAGCGCAACGAACCAGCCGAATTCATGGTTAGCCAGGTGATTCCTGGCTGGCAGGAAGCCCTGCCACTCATGTCGGTGGGTTCCACCTTCGAACTCTATCTGCCACCGGATCTGGCCTATGGTGACCGCGGTGCACCACCGGCCATTGAACCTGGTTCACTTTTGATCTTTGATGTGGAATTGCTCGATATCATCAAGGAAGAACCCAAGACCGAGGCAGATAAGGTAGAGGTCAAGCCCGAGGAAAAGAAGTGAGCTGAGCCAGTCGGAGTCAGTTGTGCGCAGCAGATGCGCATGATGTTGTCGAAAGTTGCGCGTTCAAGCCGGAGCATGTTGCTGCTCCGGCTTTTTTATTTGAAGACCGTGTCCAGACCCATGGCGTTCTTTCTGGCAAATTTCGGTAGTATTTTCGGTCGGGCGCGGTGGAGAAAAAAATAACCTATGGACAAGAGGCGTAAAAAGAGTAGCCGATCGATCAGCCGATAGCCAGGTTGCCGGCGAAAGACAATGTTGGCCAACCAGCCCAGGTAGCGACGCTTGACACGAAAGGGTTTGAAACTGGTTTTCACGCGGTATCGGTACCGGCTGCCCAAAGGATAAAGGCGTTTGTAGCGCCTTTTCGCTTCTTTGATGCGCAGCCGTATTTCGAGTGTATAAGGTAGAAAATAGTACTCCCGCGCCAGGGCAAGCAGAGTGAAGCTCTCGCGCATAAAGCGGATATCAGCCACTGGCATGGCCGCACTTTTGGCCAGCTCGATCATCATATCTATTTGTGCCAGGGCCTGGTAGCCACTGGCAATGCAGCGGCGCTGGTCGCGCACAAAATACCGCATCAGCTTACGCATGGATTGGTTGATAAACATGGTGTTCCAGTACACGGCCAACAGTGGCGGAATGCGCACCCTGCGGAAAAAAAGCTGTTGACGAGCATAATCCGGTACATAGAGCAAATCCTTGACCACCTGTTCAGAGAGTTTGAGCAATTGTACCAGGGCCTCGGGTGCCAGCACGCCATGGAGCGTACAGTAGCGGCGCACCGCCTCCTCCGGGGTAACCTGATCGCGGAAAAGTTGAATGCAGACAAAGGCATTGATTTCCGTCCAGACAGCATCCCTGTCCAAAAAAGCCAACCTGCGGAAGGGCAGCCAGCCACCGGTCTGGCACCAGACAGAAATACCAAGCATGTTCTTGGCCCGACCCAGCTCACAGGCATAAGCAGCGTAATCCCCACCGATAAAAGAAGGGTATTCGCCACAGCCCTCGTATTCCCGCCGTGCCTGCAACTCGATAATCTTCTGCACCGTTGTGCCGAAAAAATTTTTGTTCAGCTGCAGATAACGGAAAAAATCCGAATCACCATATTTCATGGACAAGACAAAGGCGCTGCTGTCAATGCCGTCCAGCACACGCGTCAAGGTGTTACTGCGCCAAATGAAATCGCCGACACTGTAGGCACCCACTGTCCAATTACGCAGGATCAGCAAACGCTTTTCACGCTCAAACAAAGGGATGAGAGTTTTCAACAGGCCATTGAGCTGGCTTGGCCGGCGGATGCACAGCTCACTGCGCATCAAGGTCTTCACATCCCGGCCGTCGCTCTCACCAATGCGCAAAATCACCCCGCTGACCTCAGGGAAATCAGCCAGAAAACGCTCAAGGAGGGTATGGATGAAACCATGCGTTTTTTTTTGATTCTGACCAAGCTGTGCCTTCAGTGCCGGAGTGTAGGAAAGCACATCCATGGTCAGGTAGATGGCCAGCCCCTGGGCGCGAAGAATGGCAAAGAGCGAACGGAACTCCTCCTGTAGCACCTGCACCATGTGACGATGTTCGACTTCGTACCAGGGATGATCAGCCAAATGAGCCACATCATCCAGACTGACCGCATTGTAACCCATGGCATGTACCCGGCGGGCCAAAAGACGCATGTCTTCGGCTATGCGATCAAACTGGGCCCTGCGTTCAGGTCCATCCAGGGCAAGATGATGAAAAGGGATTTTCGACCAGTTGATGCGTCTGCGCCGGTAGCCCCTAAAAAAAGGGCCGATAGCGTCGATAAGAAACAGTTCCATGCCAACCGCAGCCTGCCTTGCCCAAAAACATTATGATTATCCATGCCAGTAGCCTGCAAGTCTGCAAGCCTTTTAGGGTAGGCTACAAGGGCAGCGGAGGTCAAGGATGAAGCGGCGAAATTGGGGAGCAGCGGAAAAAGCAGGGACAGATCAGGATGCCTGTCACTATTGTGCTTATTGTGCTGTTCTTCCATGCAAATAAAAGCCGGCATGATTGCTCTTGGCATTAGATGTGGTAGTTACAACTTGATCTGACAGTTACCAGTTTTTTCCTGGTATTTGTCAGGTCAGATTTGATTCAGGTTTTTATCCTGCCACAGCTTCTTGCCGTCCTCAAGTGTTTCCATGGGTGTTCTGCCACAACACATTTTCCCTTAGTGCGTTCTTGCAGTGTTATAGAAAACAAGCCACACATCCAGATGGGCCTGCAACTCCTCAATACTTGTATACAGCTTTCGTAAAAAGCTGTATATGTTCGCTGCGCTCAATGGCAATCAGCACCTCGCGCAGTGGCGAGACGCTTTTGCGGATAAAGATCAGCTCGCGCTTGAGCCGTTGGATCAGGGAAAAGGTTTGCATATCCACACTGCCAAGCAGTTTACCCTCCGCCTTTTCCATGGTCTTTTCCAAAGCATCGCTGATGGTGAAGTAGTGATCCACTACACCATCCATAAGGGCATAGGCCAGGTAGTCTGTGCCCATGTGGCGAAGACGCCCCTTGCCCTCCAAAATGCGCAGGCGCAAACGCTCGATCAGGGCATCTGTCCCAGCCCGGGTATACTGGTTAAAGCTGATCAGACAGTCTGCAAAGACCAAAAGGCTGAGTTATCCATCCAGTGAGGCAACCCGGTATTCATTGACCTGTTCTTGACTGTAGCAGAGGCAGAGATGACCAAGTGCGGTTTCGCGGGGCTGCCTGGGCAATCATGAAGTTTCGTCCTGTGCCGGGATGCGGCAGTGCACAGCAATAAGCGCAGGCAAGTTGCTCGGCAGTGCCTGGGCAATTTCCGGGTAGCTGGCAAGCAGTGTGTGGAGTTCCTGCGCCAGGGCCGGCGGTACAGGGAATTCCCGGCCATTGATCTGCAGTGAACAGCGTAGTTGGGCATAGTGCTGCCTGCGCAGGTTTTCAAGAAAACGGACAATATCATCTATTTCCGTACTGCGGAAAGAGGGCAGCGGTCCCTGGAGTGGGGTATCGCAGACCACGGCGATGACCTCGGCACCAGCTTTTGAGGCAAAGATGGCTGGCTCGGCAATACCCTCCCGCCGTACTTCGATCTTGGGCAGGCCCCTGGCGCTTTTAAAACCCTCGACCAGCACAAAATCCAGGTCAGCAAAAAAACGCCTGGCCAGCTCCAGCGGCTCCCTGCCCAGCGCATCGCTGCGAACAATGAGTTCGTCCGGCGCTGCCAGGGCCACCCGCACCGCACCAGCCTGGCGGTAGCGGCTGGTATCACTTGTTGGCCGTTCTGGTTCAAGCCCGGTCTCCTTGGTGCCCTTAATAACCCCAACTGTATAACCACGGGCCCGCAGATCACCAGCCACCTGCACCGCCACTGTGGTCTTGCCGCTGTTGTGCCAGCCGATAAAGGCTATAAGAAAGGGCATGTGATCCACTCAGGCAAAGGTTGTACGCCCAGGTGTGCATTTCTATGCATGGGCTACCTATCAGCACAGGTAGCACAGGTCAAAAAGAAAGGCCTGTCAAGCCACCACCGTTCTATGAGATCTAGGCTGCTGTCCGCAGGGTTTTGAGACCATGTGGGCATACGGCCGAGCAAATGCCGCAGCTGTGGCCATTATGATATTGGGCATAGTGTGTTTTTTTCCAGTTATCGCAGGCATGCACGTCGAGCAGAGCCTCCCTGGGCATTCCCGCAGACCATACCGCGCCCTTGAGTGCTTTGGCAGGGCAGGCAGTAATGCATTGTCTACACGAACCGCAAAAGCTGCGCTCCAGCGCTGGACCAGGCTGAGTAAGGGGAAACGCAGTGAACACTGTGCCCAGGCGTACCCAAGGGCCAAACGCGCGGGTGATGAGCTGACAGTTACGACCAACCCAACCAAGCCCTGCACGGGTAGCAGCTGTTTTGTGCGGAAAATCTCCACGTACGCCCACCGGATCGCTGCGCCTGGATGCAGCCAGTGCCTGGGCACGAATCCCCCGCTTGTGCAAGGCAGCCGCAAGCTGAGTGGCAATGCTGTTGATACGCCCATTGACCGCTGCATACAAGTCAGCATAGGCTTGGTTGGGACCCTTGTGGATGCTGAGCATCACCGCCCTATCCATGGGCAGGGCAAAGGCCAGAGCTGCCTCGAAGCGCCGGCCCAAGGCGTCTGTTGGTGTGGCAAATGGGCGCAAATCAGCCACTCCCCACAGTGGCACCCCTTGGCTGTGCATCCACTCGTCAAGCCAGGAACAATCTGGCCCGCTCTCCGGCCAGTGCAGAGCAGTGTCGGTCACATCGGGTGCACCGGTTATGCTGGCAGAGAAATTCATCTGCCCCCTTACTGCTCCAGCAAAACGAACTTGCCGTCCTGAACAGTGAGCATGACAAAGGCATCTGCATCCAGGCCACCGTGGTCTGTGGCAGAATAGTTGAAGGTGCCTGCCGTGCCGATGAGCCCGGAGGTGTTTTCCACTGCATCACGGACCTTGGCCGGCTCGGTGCTGCCCGCCTTTTTGATGGCCTGGACCAGAATGTTGAGTGCATCGTAGGTATGGCCGCCAAAGGTGGAAATCGGCTCCTTGAACTGGCTTTCATAGGCTGTTTTGTAGGCCAAAAGCACCGTCCGCTGCTCCCCTTCCGGCAGGCTGTCAGCCACCAGCACCCGGCTGGCCGGAAACATGATGCCTTCAGCGGCTGGGCCGGCTGCTTCAGCATACTTGATGTTGGCAAAGCCATGGCTCTGGTAGAGCGGTATCTGCCAGCCAGCCTGGCGGATATTCTTGGCCAGAATGGATTGGGCCGGCACAATAGACCAGTTCACCACGGCCTGGATGTTCGGGTTTGCCCTGAGTTTGGCCACAATAGCGGAAAGGTCGGTGGCGTTTTTGTCGTAGACCTCCTCTGCCAGGATGCTGATGCCAAAGGCAGGTGCGTGTGCGGTCAGTTGTTCTTTGCCTGCTTTGCCAAAACCGTCATTGGCCGAAAGTACCGCTATTTTGCTGATACCCTTTGCCTGCATGGATTTGAAGATATGTTCGGCAGCAAAGCCGTCGCTGGGGGCAACCTTGAAGATATGGGGCAGTACTGGCTGCACAATCACATCTGCTGCCGAGCAGGAGAGCATAATGGTTTTGCCGGTCTCACAGACCCTTTTGATGCTCAGGCTTTCGCCGCTGGTGGAGGGGCCGATAATGGCCAGCACCTTCTCCTCCTCAATCAGCTGTTTGGCAAACGAGATAGCCCTTTCTGGGCTGCCGCCCGAATCCTTGACAATCAGTTCGATGCTGTGACCGTTCACTCCTCCTTCACTGTTGATGCGTTCAGCCAGCATGCGCAGCGAACGCACCTCTGGCCCGCCCAGAAAGGCGGCTGGTCCTGTTTCCGCAAGAATGGCTCCCACCTTGATGCTGGCGGCAAAAGCCTGCGAAAGCGGGAAGACGCTAAAGAGAACAAGGGTTGCCAGCACGATTAGGGTGCACAGGCCGCGCAGGACAGGGGTGTTTGTGGTATTTGCAGGCATCATAAGCTCTATTTTTGTTTTTATTTGAGGTAATGGCGTGGTTGGCATAATGGCCAAGTCAGATTTTTTTGTTTTCCAGCTTGCGCTTGCGCCCGGCCGTGTAGTGTCACCAGGGCCGAGCATCAGCGCCGCTCATGAAATCTGTAATCGCAAGAAAGACATCAAGCACACAAGGGTCCTGCCTGCAAGCCGTAAGTCCGCAGAGCCGCTCGTACAGGGCATAGGGATCCTGGTCGATAAGATCAGCCGGTTTATAGATGCCCAAGAGGTTCAACTCTGCAGCCATGGCCTTGCCGATGTTCGGCAGATCGCTCAGCTGTTCAAGCTCTCTCCGGAGGCTTTGAGCCAAGTGCATGCCGTACCGGTTAACCTGCTCTGCCATTATTTCTCAGCAGCCAGAATGTTTTCTGCAAAGTGCAGGGTGGCAAAGTAATCATCCACGGTCTCAGCCCGGCGAATGCGCTCAACACTGCCATCCTGGCGCAGTAAAAGTTCCTGCGGCCGCAGCCTGCCGTTGTAGTTGAAGCCCATGGCCTGGCCATGGGCACCGGTATCCTGAATCACCAGCAAATCACCTTCTGTCAGGCGGGGTAGGGTACGCTGAATGGCGAATTTATCGTTATTTTCGCAGAGCGAACCCACCACATCCACCACTTCCTCGGGTCGATTCTCCACCCCTGGTGCTTCAATGTGGTGGTAGGCGCCGTACATGCCCGGCCGCATCAGGGCCGACATGCAGGAATCAACCCCCACATAGGTGCGGTAGATCTCCTTGCGGTTGATGACCCTGGTCACCAAAACACCGTGGGGACCGGTTATGAAGCGACCGCTCTCCATATACAGGGCCGGGCTGTAGCTGTAGTCACTCCTGAAATTCTGCATCAACTGGCTGATCTCACGACCCATGGCCGCCAGGTCGAGCGGCTTGGCCTCGGGTGTGTAGGGGATACCCAGCCCACCACCGATATTGATGAACTCCATGCGGATCCCCAATTCCAGTTCAAGCTGCCTGCACATTTCCAGGAGCATGGCTGCTGTTTGCACCATGTAGCTGTAGTCCAACTCGTTTGAGGCCAACATGGTGTGCAGACCGAAGCGGCGCGCACCGCGCTGCTGCGCCTGGCGGTAGGCATCTGCAATCTGCTCGTGGCTGACCCCGTATTTCGCCTCCTCGGGTTTGCCGATAATGGCATTGCCAGTACGGCGATTGCCAGGATTGTAGCGGAAGCAGATCAGCTCGGGCATGACTGGCACCTTGGCCACCAGTGAAATGTCATCCAGGTTGAGGATGCAACCACCCTTGTCGGCCGCAGTCAGAAAATCCGCCTCGCTGGTGTTATTGGAGGTGAACATGATCTCCTCGCCGCGCGCGCCAATTTGACGGGCCAGCATGAGCTCGGGAACAGAACTACAGTCAAAACCAAAACCCATGGACTGCATCAACGTCAAAATGGTCGGATTGGGCAGGGCCTTAACCGCAAAATATTCACGGAATCCACCTGCTTCGGCAAAAGTCTGCTTCAGCTCTTCGCCAGTGTTGCGGATGCCGTTTTCGTCGTAGATATGGAAGGGCGTGCCAAAATGCTTGGCGATACGTTCCAGTTGCGGATAGAGTCGTTCTCTATAGCTGTTGCTGATGGGCATGTCTGTTCCTGTATGTGTGCGGTAAAAAGCTGCGCTGCCTGTTCCTACCTGTTCAACAGGTGCTGCAAAGCGGGGTTGCAAATCTGCCAGCCCAGCACTATACCGTGTTTACGCAAACAAACCAAGGCATTGCAGCGGACAATTCCAGAAGTCCTGTTTGCCGGTTGTACTTGACCATTTGTGCCTGCACTGTCCGTCTGCAGCAGCAAGCAGGCACCCCATACCTGTTGTCCTTGACCTTTTACCCCACTCTGCACCCATGTTCCTCGTCTACAATGCTCTGACTCTGCTTCTTTCCCCTGTGTTGGCGCTGCTCATGGGCGCAGCCCTGCTGCGCAAAAAATACCGCGATCGCATACCAGCTCGGCTGGGCTGTGGCCTGCGAAGGCAGGGCAAGCACTTGCAACCCCAACCTGAACCGGAGTTGGAGCCAACGTTGGAGCCAACCAGCACTGTCCCCTTTTCTGCCCCTGCTACGATTTGGGTGCATGCCCTTTCGGTCGGAGAAGTGAGCTCGGCCCGTCCCCTGCTCCAGGGAATACGCACAAATATGCCTGGGGTGCGCATCGTGCTGAGCGTGACGACCCGTACGGGCCAACAATTAGCGCAAGAGATGTTGGCTGACTGCTGTGATGCGATCATTGCTGCACCCTATGATTTCTATCCGGTAATCCGGCACGTTATCCACCGAATCAACCCCCAAGTATTCATTCTGGTGGAAACAGACTTCTGGCCCAACTGGCTGCATGTGCTGGCGCAACAGGGAGTGCCCGCGTACCTGGTCAATGGTCGTATTTCCGCGGCTTCCTTTGCCCACTACCGGCGTTTTGCCTTTTTTTTCCTCCCCATGTTCCGCTGCCTGACTGCCCTGTGCATGCAGACCAAGGAAGATGCCAACAAAATGACGCAATTGGGCCTTGATCCTGCCCGGATACACAGCCTGGGCAACCTGAAATTCGATGCTGCCACAGGCTTTTTGGGCAATGGCAGTGCCCAGCCAAAGGACAGACAAACTTTGCGACAGGAGTACGGTTTTGACAAAGCTGCACCACTTTTTATCTGTGGCTCCACCCATGCCGGAGAAGAGGAATTGCTGTTGGCCGCCTACAAAACCCTGCGCCGCGAGCTACCGCATCTGCAGCTGCTGTTAGCACCAAGGCAGATCGAGCGGGCCGCGGCCATTGCCGAACTGGCGACTCATCACGGTATTGTCTGCCGTCGCCGTAGCCACAACAAACAGGAAACTGGCCCGGTCTTGCTGCTCGATACCCTGGGTGAACTGGCGGCCTGCTACCCCATGGCAGATCTGGCCTTTATCGGCGGTTCGCTGGTGCCTGTAGGCGGGCACAATCCGGCGGAGGCAGCCGCAGCACAGGTGCCGGTCTGCTTTGGCCCGCATATGGAGGATTTCAGCGAAATGAGTGCTGAGCTCATCCACTGTCAGGCTGCGGTACAGGTGGAGCCGACCACCCTGCTAGCCACTGTGCGCGGGCTTATGCAGGATGCTGCACTGCGCTCCCGCATGGGCCTGGCTGCCCACACATGGCTCCGCAGTCAGCAGGGTGTGGTGCAGCGCCACCTGGCCTTGCTGGCTGCCCATTTTCCAAGGCACAATCTCTAGCGTCCAGTACGCTCCCAACAAGACAAGCTCGACCAAGGCTTATGCAGGCAGTTTTACTGTGGTGTCGCCATCATCTCCTGCCCCTGTTGACCCTGTTGTTCATCCTGGGGCTTGTCGCTGCCCGCTCGCTGGCCCTGGATCTTCCCCCTGCTGCTCTCCCGTTCTGGTTTCCCCATACGCTGCTGGCCCTGGTGCTGCTCTGCCTGCTGGCCATGTTAATACTGCCTGCACAGATCGGGCTGGTGGCAGCTGCCCTACCGCTTTTTTTCTGTCTTGGTCTTGTGCATGGTTGGCACGCCCTGCAAGCGCCCACAAATACACAGCATATTAACCATATGCTGGAAGAGAGAAGCCGGGTCAGCATCTATGGCCGGGTGCTTGGCCTGGTTGAACGCAACGGAGAGCGTTCCCGCTGCATCCTGGCAGCATACGGTCTGCTTCACCATGTGCCAGGGATGGGCACAGAAGTACCGCCCGCAGATTTCATTCCAGTTTCCGGCAGGGTGGAGTTGCGGGTGCGAGGCCAGCTGGCAGCAGAGATCGTACCAGGCACGGCAGTCATGGTTCTTGGCTGGGCGGACAAACCGCAAAAACAGCGCAATCCTGGCGGCTTTGATGCCGCTCTCCATTATGCTGCCCAGGGAATTGATGCCATCATGTGGCTCCAGTCTGGTGATGCCCTCCTGCACCTGGCAGAGCCAGAACCATCCTTGGCCCAGCGGCTTCGCTTTGTTCCTGAAAAGTGGCGGCAGCACAGCGCCCATTTCCTACAAAACAACCTGCCGCCCGAGGTTGCAGGAGTCTACCAGGCCCTGCTCATCGGCTCGCGCCAAGGTGTTTCACCGGATCTGCTCGAGCGTTTCAAAGCCAGCGGCTGCATGCACATTCTCGCCATATCCGGTTTGCACCTGAGTCTGGTGGCTGGCATGGTGGCGGTCCTGCTCTATTGGCTGTGCAAACGCTCCACCTGGCTGCTGATCCATGGACATGCACCCACTATGGCCCTGGTGTGCACTGCGCCCATACTCCTGCTCTATGCCTCTTTGGCTGGCATGAACATTCCGGTGCTGCGGGCACTGGTCTCTGCACTGCTGGTACTGTGCGCCGTGGTCCTGCGCCGCCATCGCCTGCAACTGCACCTTGTTGCCGGGGCAGCCCTGCTACTGCTCGCCCTCAACCCACTTGCTCTGTTCACAGCCTCTTTTCAGCTTTCCTTCAGCGCCGTGGCTGCTCTGGTTCTCATCTTGCCCCGGCTGCCCTGGTTTACGGAAAAGCAAACCGCACAAGGACACAGCAGCCGTATCAGTCGCATCTGGGCGGCTGTTTTGTCGGTGTTTTTGGTGTCGCTGGCAGCAACGCTTGGCACCCTGCCCTTTATGCTCCACCATTTCAACCGGGTTTCCCTCATCGGGCCGCTCATGAATATTTTGGTGCAGCCACTCCTCTGCCTTTGGGCTCTGCCCTTGGGACTACTGGCCCTCCCTGTGCTGCCGCTCTTTCCTAATTTGGCGCTGGCCATACTCCAGGTGGGTGGCTTGGGTATCCAAGGTGCGCTCTACCTCCTGGCCTGGGCAGAACAGCTGCCCTTTGCCTCGCTGTGGACGATCACCCCGCATAGTGCAGAAATGCTGCTCTTCTTTCTGATTCTTCTCCTGTGGATGCAGAACTGGCCCAGGCGCAATGTCTGGCGAGCAAGTGCTGCCCTGCTCAGCGCTATTCTGCTTTGTTCCCTGACTACTTCGCTCTGGCTGCCGTTGGCAAAAAATGAACTGCGCATCAGCTTCATAGATGTGGGCCAAGGAGCAGCCAGCCTGATGGAACTACCAGATGGCCAGCGCATTCTCCTTGATGCCGGTGGCTATCAGCAAAGCGGCTACGATGTGGGCTCCCGTATTGTGGCGCCTTTTCTCTGGCAGCGACGTATTTGGCGACTGGATGCGGTGGTGGTCAGCCATGCAGATGCAGACCACTACAGCGGTATGCCCTTTCTCATTGATCGTTTTGCGCCGCAAAAACTTTTTGTCAGCCCAAGTTCGGCCATCCAGAACAATGACAACGCCTATTGCCAGGTGCTCCAGCAGGCGCAGAAACAGGGAGTGCAGATTCAAGAGGTACAGGGCAGACAGCTTATGGTGGCCAAAGATGATCTGGTTGTGGAACTCCTGGGACCTACACCGGCGGAAGAGGCACAAGGCCTCAGCAACAATGACCGCAGCCTGGTGCTGCGGCTCCGCTATGGGCACAGGGCTTTTCTCTTTCCCGCTGACATTACCTTCCATCGTGAGGCCCTCCTGCAAGAGGCAGCCCAGGAGGGGCGGTTGCAGCTACAGGCCGACCTGCTGGTGGCAGGGCATCACGGCAGTAGTGACTCCACCAGCCCGGCCTTTCTGGATGCTGTGGCTCCTCAGGTGGTGGTGGTTTCAGCCGGTGCATCCAGAAGGGGCACGCATCCAGCCCCTGCCCACCTGGATAACTGGCAGCAACGCGGCCTTTCTGTATTCAACACCGCCACCAGTGGAATGATCGAGGCCCAAAGCAATGGCCAGCGCCTTTGTGTACGCAGTGCCACGGCGCAGCAGTGTTTTGAATAAAATTGCGATCCAGTCCATTGTGCCCTGGTGCACTTCGCCTTGAAGGTACCAGTCAGCCTGTGCTATAGAATGATGCCAAGATGTCTGTAAAATTGGCGGTATCATCACCTGCGCCGTTACCTTGCCGGGCAGTGCAGCACCAAGGCCTTCCAGGCGTCGGAGCTGCCCAGCACACCCATCGTACATAAACACCGTGGAAAATCACCGCGTTTTCAAGGTCAGCGAGCTGACCACCCATATCCGCAGCCTGCTGGAAGATGCCTATCCCTTTGTGCGAGTGGCAGGCGAGATCTCCAACCTCAGCCAGCCGGCCTCGGGCCACCTGTATTTTACCTTGAAAGACGCGCAGGCCCAGCTACGAATTGTGCTTTTCAAGATGCAACGGCGCTATCTGGCAAAAGAGTTGCGTAACGGCATGGAGGTTATCTGTCTGGGTCGCATTTCGGTGTACGAGCCGCGGGGAGAATACCAACTCATTGCCGACACCGTGGATTTCCAGGGGGCTGGCGCCCTGCAACGCTCCTTTGAGGCCTTGAAGGCAAGGCTGGCGGCAGAAGGACTTTTTGACCAGGAAAAAAAACGACCACTACCCTTTGTACCCAAACACATCACCCTGCTCACCTCGCCCCAGGGAGCGGCCCTGTATGATTTTCTCAGGGTGGCCCGGCGGCGCTTTCCTGGTCTGCGCATCAGCATCTATCCGGTACCGGTGCAGGGAGAGCAGGCAGCTGCGGCCATGGTTGCCGGGCTCGAGCGCATCCGCAGTCAGCTTGCACCCGATGTGTTAGTGCTCTGCCGGGGTGGTGGTTCAGTGGAAGATCTATGGGCCTATAACGATGAGCACCTGGCCAGGGCCATCCGCCAGGGCAGCGTGCCGGTGGTCAGTGCAGTGGGCCATGAAATAGATTTTACCATCGCGGATTTTGCCGCAGACCTGCGCGCGCCCACGCCCAGCGCTGCCGCCGAACTGCTTGTGCCTGAGCAGCTTGCCCTGCAAAGGACTGTCCGCATGCACGGGGCAAGGTTGCAGCGCCTGATGGAGCAAACCCTCAACCATGCTCAGCAGCAGTTGCAGTTTGCCCGGCACCGGCTACGCACCAAACTCCACCCTGTGGATACGTTGCTGCTCCGGGTGGATCAGCTGAAAAGCAGTTTGGTACAGGCGTTCAGTCGGCACTTGGACACCCAAGGTGGACATGTGGCGCAACTGGAGCAGCGGCTACAGCTCGGTAGCCCCAGATTTCGCCTCATCCGGCAGGGGCAGGAACTCGCCGACCTGGAAAAGCGGCTTGTGCGGGCGGGTACGCATATCCTTGCCCAGTACGAAGGGCGTTTTCTACAGGCTGCTGCCGTGTTGCGGGCGGTGAGCCCGCTGGCGACCCTGACCAGGGGCTATGCCATTGCCCGCAAGCACGATGCCGCCCACACCATCATCCACGCGGCCTCCCAGGTTGACCCCGGAGAGAAGGTGGAGCTCCTTCTGGCAACAGGCAGGTTGGAATGCCGGGTGGAGGCGGTGTTGCCCGCAGACACCGCCTTCTTTCCGGCCCGGAACACAAAAATTTAGCGCAGGATGCTATCAACCTGGCGGTCGATTCTGGCAATGACCAGGGTCAGGTCTTCGGAAGTTTTTTTGGAGGCATCCTTTAGCTCCTTACCCCATTTTTTCAGCATATCTGTGTCAATTTTACGGATATCGTTCTCCTTGGCCCATTCCCGGCCGATTTTGTCGCCAAGCTGTGCAAGCTTCTTTTGCTGCTCCGGCTGCTCTGCAGGCGGCAGTTTGGCCAGAATATCTGCAGAGATATCCACCCAACCATCCACCAGCAGATTGCCTTCCTGAAAGGTTTTGTACCACTTCTGCTCTTCGGCAGAAATGTTGCCGGGAATATTATAGCTGACGCTGATTGCAGGTTGATCCAGTGCCTTCGCTGGTGCGACTGCATAAAAAAACGTTGCCAGGCACAAGCCGGCCATGACTGTGGTAATAGACAAAGAAGGTTTCATGGTGTGTTGTTCTGGTTGTTGGTTGTTTTTAAAAGGTTTGTTTGCTGGAGAGCCGCGGCCATGCTACATCGTGTTGCCATTGTGCATGCTTATCAGGCCAGTGGTGACTGGGCCTACTTTGCTGTGCTCACCTGCGCCTCTGTAAAGGTAGCCATCTGGGTGAGGATGGCCACGGCAGCATCGACAATGGGCATGGCCAAGGCCGAGCCAGTGCCTTCCCCCAAGCGCATGTTGAGCTGCAACAGTGGCTTGCGCTTGAGGCGCTCGAACAAGGCGGCATGGCCGGGTTCCACGCTGGCGTGCGCACAGATGATGTAGTCACGTACAAAGGGCTCCAATGTGTAGGCGATGAGCGCGCCGGCCGTGGAAATAAAACCATCCACCAGCACCGGTTTCCTGTTGGCAGCCGCACCCAGAATCAGCCCGGCAATGGCGCCGATTTCAAAACCACCCACCTTGGCAAGCACATCCAGGGCATCTGTGGCATCGGGCTGGTTACGGGCGACGACCTGCTCAATCACCTGTATTTTGTGCTGCAGCTGGGCATCATCAATACCAGCCCCCCGCCCGGTGAGTTCCGCCACTGGCCTGCCAGTGATGACTGCACTTATGGCCGTGCTTGGAGTGGTGTTGGCAATGCCCATCTCGCCGGTGGCAAAAACATCCACGTCTGGAGCCAGGGCATTGGCCACCTCGATACCTGCCTCCACCGCCATGACCGCATGGGTACGGCTCATTGCAGGCCCATGCAGCATATTGGCCGTGCCCCGACCGATTTTTTTGGCAAGTACCGCGCCACATTGTACCAAATCGGTAAAATCATCCTTTGCGCCGACGTCAACCACGCAGATATCCGCCCCGGCCTGTCGTGCCAGCACACTGATGCCTGCTCCACCGCGTACGATATTGTACACCATTTGGGTGGTGACCTCAGCAGGATACAGGGTAACATTTTCTGCAGCAATACCGTGGTCACCCACCATGACCACCACCTTTTTCCTAGCCACAGGGGGATGCAAGGATCGGGTGATACCGGCCAGGTCCACGGCCAGATCCAGCAAATCACCCAAGGCCCAGTAGGGCATGGTGAGCGTGCCCAGGTGTTCTTGTGCCCGCGTGCGCCACTCGTTGTCCTGCGGGTAAATTTTACGGAAGGTATTTTCCAGAAAGCTGGGAGGCGTACTTACCGATGGCATGAAGACTCCTGTGTCTGTACAATGGATGCGTAGTGGGCAGGCGGAATGTTTGTGACTGAATCAGGGCCGGACAAGCAGCTGCTGGTCAAAAAGGATGTCCTTGATGTGCAAAGCAATGGTACTGCTTTCCCTGCCCTTGGTCTCAATGATATGATGGGCATTCTGGCGGTAGAGCGGCAAGCGGTCGTGGTAACGCTTTCTGGCCTGATCCAGGTCCTGGAACAGGGGACGCTTGGCAATATGCTGCCCTCCTGGCTGGGCGAGCAGGCGTTGGTGGATAGCATCAAAATCCGCATGCAAATAAAAAACATGCCCTAGATCCATCAGGTTGCGCACCATGAAAAAACCACCGCCAGTGGAGACAATGGTTTTGTCCACCGAGCTCGCCAGCCAATCGGCCACATCCTGCTCCAAACCCCGGAAGGCTGCTTCGCCCTGGTTGGCGAAGATGGCACTAACCGAGCAATGGGCCAGGGATTCGATCAGATCGTCGGTGTCCACGGCAAAAAGACCGGTGGCTGCAGCCAGGGCCCGGGCAGTGCGGCTCTTGCCTACCCCCATAAACCCAGTGATAAGGACATTGTTTTTCATGATCAGTAGATTCGCTGACGTATAGTATGGTATCTTGGCTGCAGGTTTTTCTGTATACACGAATAAAAGGCGAAGGAGTACCATACCATATCTGGGCTGCGCTGTCCGCCCAGAAAAACATGCCCACGATACAACAGAAGCACAGACAGGCGGCTTCAATTCTGGGTCTACGTTGATCCAAACAAAGAACTGGCCGCAGTTGTATACAGTTCCTGCACAGCAGGTTCACCTATCAGTCGCACCTGTATAAGGAGGGAAGGCCATGGTTGAGGCACTCTATCTGTTTTTACAGCGCATTGGTTACCATCATCCCTTGCACCCACCCCTAACCCATTTGCCCATGGGGTTGGTCATGGCCTGTTTCATTTTTGCCCTGTTGGCCATGCTCCTTTCGCAGTCAGCCCTGTTACGCAGTGCCTATCACTGTTGTCTGCTCGCCGTGGCTGCGCTTGTGCCCACCGTGGTCGCCGGTGTGCTCGACTGGGTGCACCGTTTTGGTGGCAGCATGGAGACCCTGATTGTCGTCAAACTGGTCCTTGCACCAGTTTTTCTGCTGGTACTCCTCCTGGCGCTTTGGCAAGCCCGTGCCGGGGCCACTGCAGGCCGCATGCTCGTGCTCTATGGACTTGCCACCTTGTGTGCGGTGGGCCTGGGCTTTTCCGGCGGCGAGCTGGTCTATGGTGGATAGCTCGTTATCCCTGCGTTAAAATAAACATCTGGAGACTGTCTTGGCAGCGCAACGAGTTGCCCTCACCCGCTACGCCTGGCTGTCCATAGCCACGGCTGTTCTTACTATTGCGCTAAAAACATGGGCTTATCTGCTCACCGGTTCTGTCGGCCTGTTGTCCGATGCCGTGGAATCCCTGGTCAATCTGGCCGGGGCTGTGCTGGCACTGGTCATGCTGGGTTATGCTGCGCGGCCAGCCGATGAAAAACATCCCTATGGTCACAGCAAGGCAGAGTATTTTTCCAGCGCATTCGAGGGCCTGCTCATCATCTTTGCTGCCTGCGCCATTATTATTGCGGCCACTCTCAGGCTGTTTCACCCCAAGCCGCTGGAGCAAATGGACATTGGCCTGGTGGTTTCGCTTATTGCTGCCCTACTCAACTTCGCCACAGCCCGTATTTTGCTGCGTGCAGGCAGACAATACGAATCCATCACTCTGGAGGCGGATGGACAGCACCTGATGACCGATGTCTGGACTTCAGCAGGTGTTGTGCTTGGGCTTGTCTGTGCCTGGTTGACTGGCTGGCTCTGGCTGGATGCTGTTATTGCTATCCTGGTGGGTTTGAATATCATCCGTATAGGCTGGGGATTCTTGCGACGCTCCTTTGACGGCCTCATGGATGCGGTGCTGCCTGCGGAAGAGGTGGAGCTTATTGAAAAGATTATGGCAACGTATCAGGAAAGGGGCATTGCCTTCCACGCGTTGCGTACCCGGCGTGCCGCGTCAAAACGTTTTGTGTCTGTCCACATGCTTGTGCCTGGAGAGTGGACCGTGCACCATGCGCATTGCCTGGCCGAAGAGTTTGAAAACAGGGTACGGGCACAACTAAAAAACACCTCGCTCATCACCCACCTGGAATCCCTGGAAGACAGCAGGTCGTTTCACCACGACTAAAAAAACAAGGTTGCGGTGGCCGCGGCAGAGCTGAGCTAATGGTGTCTGTGCCCAGCCACTCCTTGTCTCATGATTGTGGCATAATGGAAAAAACATATTCACCCAGCAGGGCGCCCATGGCCTTGGTGATTTCGCTGTCCCCGCCCGTTGCAGTTTTGGGCGAGGCAGGAGCGGCAGAGATGGTAGAGAGTTGCTTTTCCTGCAGGATTTTTTGACTGGCTGCATCAACCAACTGCACATCCATGTTGATGTAGGAACTGTTAGCTGGCGATCCAGCCCAGAGCCTGTTGTTTCTGGTTGTCAGGCGCATATCTGTTATCTGGCAGCGAACCAGAAGAACCGGAGATGCTGCCTTGTCCGGCGCGGTATGGTGTACCAGCTCAAATGCTTTTTTGGCCCGCAGGGCGGCTATGGTACTGCTCTGACATGTTCGCGCTGCCAGTGGATACTTTTTAACCATACCCACAGGAATGGCTACAGGTTCCACCACAATAATCTGGTACCGCTGGGGCAACAGAGCTCGTTCCTGCCTCGTACTTTTTGTCTGCGTCCGCGTCTTTGGTAATTGAATTCCCTCTTCCTGGCTGGTGGCGCAGGCAGACAGAATCAAGAACCCTATTAGCCCCGCCAAAACGACAGCCTGTTTTTTCGTACCCCACAACATTGCTTCCTCCGCACAGGTTTATATGGCTCCATATAAACCGGGTTCTCCCTCCCTCCTGAGCGAATGATTCCCTCCCATTATAGGTAAAGGGCGTGGCGGGGTAAACAGAAACAAGGGCTGAGCAGCATTTTATCTGTGTATTGCTATGTATTGCCGTGTATTGGGCAGCGCCCAGTGCACAGTAGCCTGCTTAGTATCCTGATTTCCATACACTCTTCCTGTGTCTTCATGCCGACCTCCTTGGTCGGCATCTTCAACGAAAAAGTGGGGCAATTCTATTTTGCCGCTAACACCACTATCAGCCTGTTGAAAAACCCATCAATCCGAGCATAATAGCAAGCTGAATGACAGGTTGACATTTTTATGAAGAACATCATGGGTCTTGGCCAGAGCAAGGAACAGCAGCGCAGCATGTGGCTTTCGTATGATCAGATAGGCAGAGCAAGGGGCATGTTTTTTACCAGCCCATTGAAAGGTCTCAACGGAGACTATCACCGGTAAAAAAGTTTACAAAACAGAGTCACAACCAACTGATTGTACGTTGTTATACGTTTGATGTTTCGGTGGCACGAAACTCGAAAAGCAGTTTTTCAACGGACAACTAAGGATCCTGCTTCGTGGCTTGTGCTTTTTTCGCAACTTCTAGATTTTGAGCAGCGGCAAGATAATATTTAGGCGAAAGCGATATAGCTGTTTCAAATGATTCAATGGCTTGAGGATACCGCCTTAATGCAAGCAATTGTACACCAAAATTATAATATGCCACAGCATCGCTGGTCGATCCTTTTTTGAAAGCATTCAAAGCTTCTTCAAATTTTCCTGATCTTATCAAGACAAGTGCCAGGTTGTTGTATGTTTTTTGATCCTTAGAACTTATGGCAAGTGGACGGAGAATATTTTCAGCCTGCTGGTTATCACCAATCAAACTATAGGTTAAAGCCAAATTATTTAAAATTGCTTTATTATTAGGCTGATAGCTTAAAGCCTTATTCAGATGTTCCACAGCCTTTTGATACTGTTCTTGAGCACTATAAATTAAAGCCAGGTAGTGATAAGATGTACCAAGGTGTGGATTGATCGTCAAAGCAGTTTGAAAAAACTCTTCCGCTTCATTAAGTTTGCTTTGACCGAAAAGCGAAGATCCTACTCCTTCGTACGCTTGCCAGTCCTGTGCGGCAAAGGAGATTATTTTCCGATATACATTTTCAGCATCAGCATATTTTTTCTTTTTTATCAACAGCCCTCCCTGTTTATGCAATAAATTTATATTGTTAGAATCCAAATCAAGTGCTTTTATATAATATAAATAGGCTCTATTTACATCACCTGATTTTAGCTGTTGATCTCCGAGAAATTCATATTCTTCCCGACTAAGTTGTTCTTGCGGCTGAGGGTTTTCGTTTAATTTATATGCAGCTAACTGTCGATCTATTTCTTTATCCAAAATTGTTGTTGTGCTATCTTTGAACAAGCCACCACAACCTTGCACCATAAACATTAAAATAAATACTGAAAAAACTAATCTATTATGAAACATATTTGCTAAAAAAAAATATTTGATCAAAAAATGTTCCTTCAATTATGTTGAGATATCAGTTGATTATATAGAGATGCAACTTTAAAGTTATCGAACATATAAGGATGCATGTTTTTCCCAAGAACAACCTTGATGTCAGTTGTTATTTCTGCATCAGCATCTTGCTGCTTTACCTGTTGATGTCCAGGCAATAATTCTGACAAAAAATAGGCTGATTCCTCGTGTCCATTCTTATAATAAATGATACTGTCTGTATAATTAAAGTGAACGGCATTGGTAATTTTTTGTATCTGTAATCCTATACGACGAAGATACCCAGCGCTTTTTTGAGCCATGCCGTTAACGCCATTACCATTGGCAATTTCAATGGAACATCTGGAAGTTATTATTGACTCTGCAGTGTGATCTTGATCTATGTTTGTTTTCATACTCTTACTCTGTATCACAATGGGTTCCTGTATATTGATATGCGTATTAGCTGGTTTCTCCTTAGAATCCATCCATACAGTCCGTATTTTCGGAAAAGCACTATTCAGTGGAACTTGGACCGGAGGGCATTGTTTTTGGAAAGAAGAATTTCGAGCTAAACCAGTTGCTTTTGATTCGGCAATAAATAAATTATTGGCTATACGGCTAGATCCCGCATCAAGTTCTGCTGCTTTTTTTAGATGAGTGATGGCCAAATCAATTTCGCCACAGATAAGATATGAATAACCCAAATTGTTGTGCACATAGGTAAGGTCAGGTTGATATCGGAGAGCTTTACTATAGGCCTTTTGTGCTTTGGTGCAGTCTCCCAGAACATCGTAAGAGACACCTATAGCATTGAATGCCTTGGCCGCATCCGGCTGTATTTCAAGCATTTTTTTAAAAGATTCGATAGCTTGCACATGCTTGCCAGATCGTTGATAATAGCGTCCGAGTCGATAAAAGGAGTCGGGTAAATTAGTATAGGGTTTAACAGCCTGTTGAAAAACTCACCAGTCAGGGCATAATAGGAAAGCTGAATAGCAGGCTGATATTTTTACGGAGATTGTCATGAGTCTTGGCCGGCGCAAGGAACAGCAGCGCAGCATGTGGCTTTCGTATGATCAGTTTCCCCAAAGCAAGGGGCATGTCTTTTATGAGCGGCTGCAGAAAATC
>Ga0334892_1000838_pt1 | contig 31804 bp, 49 predicted proteins | sample GraSluR3_MG_4_FD_207213 | JGI IMG/M metagenome (GOLD analysis project Ga0334892, IMG submission 207213) | Sludge microbial communities from methane-producing bioreactor in Wageningen University, Netherlands - Granular Sludge_15_04-R3 | ecosystem: Engineered > Bioreactor > Anaerobic >...
GCGATCACAGAGTTGAAGTTGTCATCAATTCTGGAAAGGGTGTCTTCATGTCTGGCGGTAATGCACTCCAGATCATCCACGGATGGCATTTGATGAAGGATAGACTCTTTAAACACCTGCAACTTAGTATCTACCTCAGCTAAAACAGCATCATTGTAGGCTTTACAAAAGTTTTTAATTGTATCCGTCATATTGCTAACAACAGAATCAAGCTCAGCCTTGTTCAGCTTAAGTTGGCTTGACACTATGTGCTCTGGAATCTCTGCAATTCGTTGTGTAACCTCTGAATGCTTCTTGATAACTGTTTCCAACATTCTGGATTCCACGGTATTAATCATGTTTTTAACTTTAGACAAATCAATTTTTCCCTTTTTATCCATTTCCAACGTGTCACCCATAAGGGTTAAATCACTCTTAAGAGCGATCACCTTCTCAAACAACACCATTACCGCAATAACAAGAATCGTTACAACTATAGACAGCCACCCTATTGCTACCATCAGTCTACCTCCTCATTTAATTTTCGTAGTTCCTTTCCCAGACGACGAAGAAAGCTTTCCTCCCCATCATCATCACTAAGCAACCAATCAGCACGCTGTGCATAGACATAAGCAATACGTAACGCCTTCACTGCTGCATTAAGCTTTGAAATAACTTCAGGACTGTACCCTCTACCCCTGGGGTTCCCCCACTCATTCAAACTGGTATCATCATTATTATCTATTGCAATTTGAATGTCTTCAGCTATTTGCAAATAGCTCTGGTTATGATTAAAATGTCCGCCACTCATTCCGTCGCCTCCTCAACACGTCCGTCCAACCACGCTCTGACGACATCCTGACCCCCGTCGTAAACAACCTCCTCGTATTTCACCCCGTCGCGCCACAAGTAATACACCGCAATCAGAGTGTTGATCGTCAACATGTCCGCGAGGTGGGTTTTGCCGTTGTGTTCACACTTGTAGATCTTCATTCCGTCACCTACGCACCCCCCACCGGTATCCCGATCCCGAGCGCCTGCGCCATGTCCTCGGAATACTCTCGGCGCATGCGGCACACCTCGGCCCCGTCGCTCTCGCGGATCAAAACAACCTCATCGCCGAGTCTCTTCATGCGGAACATCACTCCACCATCCTCTCTAACCTCTCCCGCGCCTCGTCCATACCGGTTTCGAGGTACTCGATGACGGCTCTCTCCAGTGCGTCCGAACGGTACCGCACAAGATCCTGCTCCTCCTCCGGCAGGCACGCGACCAACGCCTTGGCAAGGTGCTGAAATTCGAGCATCGCCGTGCGTCCGGTGCGGAGCTTGTGGATGTGTCTCAACTCCCGCAGATTGACGGTCAGGATCAGGTCGGTCGTGACGCACTCCGGGAGCAAGTACTTTGCAACGTCGCTACCGTATGCGGTTTTCAATTCCATCGCCCCGGCGAGGTATGTGTCGACATCATATTTCCAGTCTTCCGCGTCAGTTTCCTTCAATTCCGGCGGCACGTAGTAATCGTCATGCTTGTCAAGCGCCCATCTTGTGGACTTGACCGAGAGCGAAATATGCCGATGCCGCGCCAGCTGCTGCAAGCACGCCCTTGAAAGCCCCTCCACGGAAAAGACGTACACCACGTGCTCAAGGACGGATTCATGTCCTCGCTGTATCAGCGTCTTGAGATAGGCAATTTCGTCGTAGCCCTCCCACTCCTTGCCTATGCAGAGCTTCGCGGCTTTTGCCGCTAGCGTAAGGCTTGTTGCGTCGAGTAGCTGCACGTTCATTTCTTCTTCCTCCTCGCTCATTCTTGATTTTCAACCTTCCACGGCCCTTTCGTATAGCTCATTCCGCCACCTCACCAATAAATTCCACCTCTTCATTCCAACAAGACTCACAACAAGAACTGCAACAAGACAGGTTTTTGATATAATTATCTTTCAATCCAAATTGCCTGGAACAGAAACAAGATATAAGAGACGCCTTCTTAAAAGGGTACTCGAGCATCACGTATTCAATACTAGTCATCTTATTTCCATATCATGTATATAAGAAAACAGGCTATCCCCAAAGAGGCCAGAGTTACAATAAAATCTGTTACAACCTTAATCTCTTCCATCAGTAAACACACCCTTTACAAAAATTCCACAACCGAGAACTTGGCACATAAACTCTTTGAACCTTTCTTCTATATGACCAAACCTTTCTCCTGTAGGTTCAAAAACAAGAACGCAGTAGTTAGCGCCTGGGGCTTGTTCAATTGTGATCAAATGTACACCTCCTAAGTAGGACGAATAGCTTGTAACTTTTCCCCTATCGATTCCGTATACTTTAAAACCTCTACAAGATACAGCGGATCTTTACCTTCAGGAGGAAGAACTTTGTGCATAACCTCTTCAGCAGTTTTCAGATCATCGAAAGTAGCAATAACAGTATTTTTGTGGATAAGAATATATTGTTTCATCTCTGCCCCCAAGTATTTTTATAGATTTTATTAACAACAAAAGAAAATATAATAAATGATGGAATACCCTCAATATGCTGTATACGCTCTAACATATACACTAACGGGAATATATGTAAATGTTCTATCATCCAATCAGGATTTTCTTCCACCATATAAACTTTAAAAGCACACTTAGCCTCTTTAGGATCAAAATAACAACAACCGCAGTTCGTATTACAAGAATTTACCCCTGTAACTGGACAATACGAATACGGGTGTAAAACTCGTACATTATCATATACAGCCTTTAAATTATCACTAAGCATCGTAAACCCCCTATGCTGTGTGCATATCCCGTTCAAACTTGTTTTTAAATAAATTAAAAGAAATAGTAGTAGCTGGATGAATCTTTAAACGCGAAACCATAAAATTCAGACCAGGCATAGTATTAATCCGAATATTAAAAATGCAAACAGAATAGCTTCCAGTTTGGGATGCTGTTCCACTCCAAGTAAAAAGGTACGGACATTTATTACTTACACACCAAGCCTCCCTAACGAGAGGTGATAGACCAATACCTGAAGCCGGACAAACTAAAGCACCTCTTAATGCTGCTAAATTTTCACACAATCTAGGCATCATACACCTCCAGAGGATGTAGCGCATAGCAGGGGGTAGGATTACCCGCCCGAACAAACACGATAGGTTTGACATGGTTACGCTCAGTAAATGATTCCAACCCATACTCTACACCAGATGGGGCAGGGAAGATACTGTAACGCACTACAAATTTAAAAGAACAAAATACACTTCGCTGAGTATTGCTAATAACCCTATATGGGCAAACATCACACAAGAATACATTACGAATACAATTTATTACAGGACAGTATGATGTTAGAGATTTTTCCAGCAAAAGATTGTCTGTTAGGTATCTAGGGCAACTCATCTTTCAGTCAGCTCCCTGCGAATATCCCTAAATAATTGTGGCTGATTTCTAAATATGGAGTATGTATGGTAGTTACTAAACTCATACGAACCATGTTCTCCGAAGCCAGTCATGAACACGCAATTTATACGTAACCCAGAACCAAACCCAATGTTGGATGTAACCACGCTATATGGACAAAATCTACAATATATAGAAAAACTTATTGTTCGATCCATAGGACAAATACAAGGGTAACTCTCATATAAGTTCCACATAAACGCTCGTATCAAATTTGGTTTGTAATCGTCTCTAATAGACATCCAATATACTCCTTACTCGTCTAAGACTGTACCCTACATAATAGTCATATACACTACTATTTCTAATGAAACTGCTGTAGTGCCTCTCCCCAAGAAACAACATTGAAAACACACAACCACAGGCTGGTATAGAGTGTAGTGTTAGAGAAGAGCATCCAAACTGAACATAATATGGGCACATAGCGCAAGGTGTATCAACATCAACACAGTGCAAACACGGACACTCAAAAAACATACGATCCTTTTCTACATTGTATTTAAAGGCCGATTCAAGATTCATAGTAACCCCCCTACCGTACCCATATATTATACCACGACACAAAAAGAGGCACCACCCTTTTCAGGCAGTGCCTCCAAACTTACTTGTACACAGTATTTACTTTCACACAAACCACAGACGAGATAGGAAAGATCATTTCAGAAGGCTTACGCATTGTATAATCGGTATCGTTACCTCTCAAATATATGTAAAAAATCTCATCCTCGATATCATATTCATCGGCAATGAAAGTCTCCTGACCACCGTCAATAAACTTGACTATAATCTCATAATGAGATTTTACTGCCTTGGAAGCCTTCTCCTTGGGCTTTTCCTCGGCCTTTTTACACTCAGCAGTGCACTTACCCTTTGGTTCAGTAATTTGATTCATGAGGTTGATGGAACGAAGAATACTGATAAACTCCTCAAAACTATCATGATTTTTTTGAGAAGTTTCTGCTCGTTTCATTTCAGCATCAGACTGCATCATATCCTTAATAATCTGGTTCAGAACAACATCCGTAACAATCATATTATTCCTCCTCTGGGTCATACCCATAAAACTTCTTCTCTTTATCGTGGTAAAGCCCAGAGCCTTTGCATAAAGGGCATCTGGACTGTCTTTTTTGGTAAGCTATAGACATTACCACGAAACCATCACCAAAACATAGAGGACATGTATCGTCCATAAAACTTACTCCCTACCCCCTTCTCCGATAAGTGCAAGGTCTTCCAGATCCTTGGTAGCAAGCTTGATATTACGCATTTTAAAATACCTCCTCATCATGTAGCACAAGTAGCGCCTCCACTCAGACCTAGCGAACTCAGCCTGCTCCTCTTCCAACTCATCAAACTCCGGCTGCCACCCATCCTCATAGAATCTGGATAAACAATAGTTGGACGCTGTTTTGTATGCGTCTTTTAACCCACGAAAAGAACCGCTGGAGTAAAAAGAATCCAAAGCGTGAGTAACAGCGTGAATATTTACAAAACGCAAAAAATCCGGAAGAAATACCCGTTCAAACATATAAGGCTTCATAACTATTTAAGGGTTACAGGATGTCTGGGAAAAAGAATAACCTCAATATTGTCTCCCGATTCAGCTACAACCACACCAGAAAGATCAGTCCAGCCCTCGCCACCATCAACTCTTATTTTAATATCTTTATCCTTGAATGTTCCAAGCTTGTTATTAAACACATGTTGAATAGTTAAAGAGTTTAGACGAAACAACAGATCGCCTACAGTCATTATAACACCCTCCTTTTAAGTTAACGGGCAGAGCATTTTACTCCAAACTTCAGAGCAGCCATCCTCTGCCCTCATACTGGTGGAGGCGGGGATATTGAAATCCCGTCCGAGATCACTTACACACAAACCGTCTACAGGCTTTTACAACACAGTACTACCTCATACTGAGGGTTTCAACTGAAGTACTGAACCATCTATAGCCCCCGCTACGCAGTGGCTTCCAACACTATGCCGCTAATGCAAACGTATGTCTATTATCGACGTTTAAAGTTGGTAATCCGTAAGGTGGATTACTCCGCCTGAGTCTGTGCTGCCATAATCCCGTCGAAACCTTTCGCCCCCTTGTTTGTAATGGCTCCACCGGAAGGTATCGAACCTTCAACCCTGCGGTTAACAGCCGCACGCTCTGCCATTGAGCTACGGTGGAGTAAAACTGGAGCCCCTAGAAGGAATTTAACCTTCAACCTTTCGCTTACAAGGCGATTGCTCTAACAGTTGAGCTATAGGGGCAAAGCTTTAAATGGTAGGGAAGAAGAGATTTGAACTCTCGACCCCCTGCTCCCAAAGCAGGTGCGCTAACCAGACTGCGCTACTTCCCTAAATTTCAATGGCGGCCAGTCGCGGACATCGAACCGCGATCTTCAGGTTGAAAGCCTGATGTACTAACCTTTGTACGAACTGGCCATATTGGTGGACGAACCGAGAATTGAACTCGGACCTTCAGGATGCAAACCTGAAATACTCCCTTTATACCATTCGCCCAAAGCTTTAAACAACACCCAACAGCTTCTGGGTAATTATCGGCGGGTGAAGGATTCGAACCCTCGGAGCTTGCGCCCAACTGATTTCAAGTCAGCCACCATCGACCACTCGGACAACCCGCCATATTGGCAAGGGGGGAGGGCTACGATCCCCCAACCTACAGGTTCAAAGCCTGTTGCTCTGCCTGTTGAGCTACCCCCTTGTAAAATGGTGCGAGAGGGGAGACTTGAACTCCCACGCTCCTCCGAGCAAAGGATTTTAAATCCCTTATGTCTACCAATTCCATCACTCTCGCCTACTCTCTTCCCACCGTGTACCTATATTATACCATGGGTCTTGGTAGTTCGCAAGGGGTTTCTAGCCGACCTTATACACTGTATCCAAGCGCCTCAAAAAAGCTACCAAATCTTCCGCTGGATTTTCCAACTTATCCAACTCCGGCATCAAAGAGTCTCTGTGCTTTATAAGAGCGTACTTTACAGCGTACCTAACCCACGTGCTGGTATGCTTCATAAAAGCAGAGTCATATTCAGACTCTTGTATCAAAGTGTCTATAAGCTCCATAAAGCTACCCAACAGATCTAAGGAAATTTTACCATTTATACTGGTCATATTGTCTTCAAACTCTTTCTGATACCCATTATACACCTGCTCCACAATTACAAGCATATCATTAACATTCAAAACACTGTTCTTCACAGCATCCTCAAAAAACAAGGATATCAACTCTCCGTTAGTAGTTCCAAGCTTAGAGCGTAAAGCCCTAAACGACTCTCCAAGCTCCTCTTTAACAGTGGTTGCTACTACTTTAGTCCCATCTGACATGTGGCACCTCCTAACACACTACAGACCACTTAGCGTTACACACAATAGCTGGGAAATTGGGAATAGACTCCCAAGAGGTTACTATATACAGAAGCTTGTTAACGTCATCATAGGTGTAGTTGATTACTTCCACCGACAGACCTTCCAGCAAAAACTCCAAAAGGTCTTCTGCCTCCACGTAATTGAGTCCTGACTTCCCGTCCTGAGAAGAAAACTCAAGAATTGCAGGATCATCATGCCCGTCCTGTATTGCGGAGTCTCTTAATTCGTTTACCAGATCGTACCCATACACCGTTTCATAGCTGGCTGCTGGTGTGTAAGGAACTATAGTGTCTTGACTCTGTTTTAAAGTTGAGGTTACGTCTATAACCTTTGTACCCGTCCCATCAACCCTTTGCCAACCCTTTGTAGTACTGTACGCATAGTCGTAAAATTTGTTTTTTGTATGCTTGCCAGTGCCATACTTCTCCGTGTAATAGTCATAATCGTCGCAAGAGTAGTACCCATGGTGCCCATAATAGCCTCCTCGAAAGGAGTAGACACAGCTTTTCCATCCAGAATTGGAATAGTAGATACCCTCAGACTCAATAAAATCACCTATAGTAACTATCTCTTCTGAATCCATTATGGCAAACTTGGAACTGGTGGACTTTGCTATAAGCGTGTGCAAAGCAGCGTTTTCCATTACTTCATTTCTAAGAGGGTAAAGGTACCCAGCTATAAAAGCCATAGTATCGGAGTAGGACTCCTTCAAGCCCCCGTGCGGAGTGCACCACGTGATGATTCCATTATGTGCACACGCCATGCTGGTTAAAACGTCAGTTGCATACATAGCCTTGTGACTGGGCTCCACAGGGTAAGGATGGCACACGCTGGGGGCTATCTTTCCCGATGTAGCTATCCTGAAGTGGAAAATACGATTTGAATCCAAAGGAACCTCTTTAAGGGCTTCATGAAAAGCATCAAACGACATGAAGCCCTTTCTGATTCTAACATACCCGTTTTCCGAGTAACACAACCCAGCACCATCCTGATTGCTGTTCCAAGAATTTTTAAGTGCCTCCATAGGCACTTTCAATCCGCTTCTAGCTGCTATAATTATACACATTCAATCAACCCTTTCTAACCTTGGTCTTCTTCATAAGTAGGAGTATCAGACGCAAGCAACGGATGAGTAAACCCTCTTCCTTTACAATAGGTTATAAACTCCGTAAAACCTATACGTTGTGCGGCTTCAATAAAAATTCCAAAATTAGCATTTTGAATAGCCTCTGCTGATAGGGTCATAGCCAGCATACGAAGCAGATACACAAACTGCAATGATGCTATGAATGTGGTGTAGTTCAGGGTACCACGAATCATACGAAACTCTATAGTGCTGCTATTACAAATATTTACAGCATTATGTCTGGAAATACTACCCTTTGCTTTGTATTTGAAGTTGTTGAAATCGTCCTTTTTAACCCAGACATCATGTTTGTGACAATACCCAAAACTTTTTCGTCTGGAAAATTTAACAAAATCCTGCCACATAACCTCTGACAACAGAATCATCTTACAAGCAGTATCATCACGCTCCTCGTAATTATTACCGAGAGAGTTTCTGCTGATATGGAAGTGCAAACCGCAAGTACCAACATTATGAGACGTGTACCCTCTGTTTTTGCACACATTCATTATCTGCTTCCATAGGTCCAAATTATAATGAGCAGCGTAAGTGTGCGGGTGTGATACTATTTCCACCCCTCTATTCAAAGAACCATCATACTTGGTGTAAAAACGAGAAGAAAACCCGCCCAAAGAAGTATGAAGGGCCTCTGCAAGATTTTCCGAATCCTCCCCATCGTATGAGCTGGTTTGATCTACCTCCAGCTCAATGCCAAAATACGCCTCAGAAACGTTAACGTCTGGGTGCTTGTATAGAACATCATTAGCCGCATCAATATAGAAAACGGGGGAAGGTTTGTACCCATAGTCCTGAAGGTATCTATTACTCCTTTCCTCTTCTTCTCGGCGCTCATCGTGGCAAGATTCACATAAATGGTCCCCGTTATCTTCATCGTAAATGTCTGACATATGCACTCTACAACCACAACCATCACACTCTATGGTAGTGTCCAAACAATCAAAACAAACACCATCAACAAAATCCTCCACCACCAACCTACCACAAAACCTACACCTTAGCGGACTCAAACCTGTTTTCCTAGAAAAATCACCATTTTGAAAACCTGCAATACAAGAAAGAGCCTGTGTGGTATACGGCACATGATATGCAGTTGTATAAGGCGGGAGGTTACACTCAATAGGATAACGATTAGAAGTATAGATACTAACAAACTCAGGAGCTGTCATGGTGTGGGCGCGTACAATAGTGACTTGTTCTATAGCTGCCCACCTCTCCGCAGCATGGAATAAATGGAACTCTTCGCAAGCTGGACAAAAATAATAAAACACGGGATGTGGATCATACATATATCCGTTGTAATCCACTCCGTCAATAGGGGCACACCCCCACACCCTCTCAGCACACTTGGTACACAGATTACTTTTATGCCAATAAGAGTCTTTCTTTATAGAGGGAATAGGGTCTCCTGTGCCCTCATAATCTCTATACCAAACACACTCAGCAGGCTTAAACATAGTAAACAAATGAACGTTAAATGTAAAAACATTTTCCTCAGTACCACAAATTGCACATACCGACATTGCTTGTAACCCCCTCCCCTATCGTACCCATATATTATACCAAGAGTCCAACGACCTCACAATATATTTACAGCACTCTGAAAAACTTCTTTTTAACCCCCTCAACGGTACCCATATATTATACACTGAAAGGGGTGAACTCACAAGAAATACTAAACAGTCGGCAAGTGTATACAAAAAAAGACACAGCAGTTAAGCTGTGTCTTTCTTGTTTGCCGAAGATGGGCGCGTTCCTCGGCTGAAACTATTGTATTCTTAATTCAATTTTAGCTACTAGTCAATGGGCGTAGTGGTTACCGTAACCCACGCAGTACCCGTGTACAGCTTAACAACTTCACCAGATGTGGTATCAACCCAAATCTGACCCGTAACGGGTGTAGCAGGCTCAGATGCAGCAGCGGTACCAACTACAAGACTTTCAGACACAATAGCAGCAGCTACCTTTGTATCAATTGTTGCGTCAAGAACCTCATCAACAGCAGTAGCAGCTGCGGTATCAAGATCAGACTCTAAGTCTGCAACAGCCTCAGCAATCGCTGCATCCAAAGTCTGCTCCGCAATATAATCCGATCCAGTAAGCGGGTGTTTCATATTCGCCAAACTAACCAACTCCTTTAATTATTTTTTGTATCACAAACACAGTTCCATGCTTCTTGCAAGTCTCCATCAAGGTTAGCTTTACGATATGCGCGGAGAGACTCTGCAGCAAAAACCTTAACAGCGTAAGGGTCTAACTCATTATCCTCTAGTAGCTGGAGCGCCCCATCCAGAATGTTTATCTGCCGTTGTAAAAACCGTACAGTTGCCTCCTTTATGTTTAATGTACGCTCTAATTTTCTACACTGACCTTCCAATAATTTTATCTGTTTACATAAATCTGCGTTATGAAGTATATACCATTTTTCTTCGTTCTCCGATTTAACTACTTTTCCTGGTTTACGCAAACCTAATCCTCCAACTCATCTGTAAAATAAACACCAAAATCCTCACCAAAAGAAGTTACACACCCCAAAACATTAATATTACCCTCTGCACTACCATACTTGGTGAATAAGCTTGGGGTTCTGGAAACAAGAAAATTCGACACCCCATCTTCTGTAAAGAAGTATTGAAACCTCATCGGTTGATCTACTTTATAAATAGGTGCTGTAAGCTTCTTTTTTCTAGGCATAGTACCCTCCTAAAGAGAGAATACTTTCTTTAGAACACTTTCAATATTCAAGTAAACTTCATCTAAAGAAAGATCGGTAGTATCAATCAACATGTAGCTACTATCCATCATAGCATATGTTTTAAATAAAGTATGAAGTCTCTCTTGTCTAAGAGTTGTTTCATATACAGAAGGCAACTCACCCCTTTGATGAAGACGTTTAATGCTTTCCTTTGGGTCACAAACCAAAATAAACCCAATTGCAGGCTTTTCCAACATTCTGTAGTTCGGGTCGGTGTAATTCAAAAACTCTGAAAAGGTAACATCCTCATTATCATCAAGAAAACCGTAAACAGTTCCTGATGGCCCCCACCTATCAAGTACCCACCATTGATTCTGTGATTCTTTAGTGCGCTGCCAATCCATCTTCTGAAGAAAACAAGTGGACTGAAAAGATCTGGAAGAGATTCCAGAAGATTGTCCTAGCTCCAAGTACTTTAAAACCCTAGGTGTCTTTTCAGGAAAAGACTTGCCTTTTACAATAAAGCCTTCTCCTTCAAGAAAATCTCTGATACGAGGCGCTAAACTGGTTTTTCCGGTGCAATCCTGACCCTCAAGAACAATCAGCAATATCATCCACATCCAATCCTAGCATTCTAGTGTACAAAAACGAACCTATATCATTTGTTTCAGCAATACGCACCTCACGGATATTAAACACATCTTTCCAATAAGACATCAACTCAACTGCCACTTCACTCAGGGTAGATAGTGGTACGGTGGGGAAGATATCCTTTGCAGTAAGTAAGTAAAGTAAAATACCAGAGCTATCAAAATAAGATATGCACACATCACTTTCACAAAGCCCAGTAACAACCTCGGCAAGTAAATTTTCTTTTTCTGTCTCAGAACAAATCACCACCACAGTTCCATCAGAAGGTCTGTTCCTTAGATAGTGACGAATCTCTTTAAACTTAAGTTTATTAACAAGCTTCTTAGCTTTATCCAATAACTTCTTCATAATACTCTATATCCTTGGTAAAAGCTGCATTTAATTTAGAAAAAGCCCTCTTGATGTAGTAAGCCACTGTTCCTCTGGAAATATTAAGCTTGCTAGCTATTTCGAACGGTCGTAATTTTGGAAAATTATTCAAACCATACATATAGCTAACTACCTCTCGCTCCCGTGGAGACAGTTTTGTTTCCACCACATAGTTGAGCTTATCTATTAAACATGCTATATCTATACTTGTCTCCAAAGCAAGAATTGACTCTTGGGAATCTTCCAACTCCTCCAAGAACGCCTCATCGGTAGGAACAACATACGCCAACACTCTCAATCACCTATCTTAAAAACAGCTCTAGAGTCACGTATCTTTGGAGTACATATATTTACTTCATCCTTCACACCCAACACCAACTTACCCCACTCTTCAACATGCTTGTTTAGTAAAGCAACCATTGCTAAAAAAACATCTGATGGAACGATACATGTATGCCCTAACTTTTCATTTAAAATTATAGACAACGGCATAGTATCTTCTTCCGTGTTTGTTATCATCTGCTCCACTACTTGAAAATAAGGTATGGACTTCCGGTTCTTTACTTCCACTGAAAAAGGAAAGGTATGCAGCTCTCTGTGTGTAAAAATTATATCGCACCCATTAGCACTTTTAGAACGAAGTAAAACATCGTCTGGGTGAACTTTAAAATACCTTGCTAGCATCTCTCTCACAGCAAACTCGCCTTGTCGCCCTTTTGTTCTGGATGTTCTGTTTCTTGCTTTAACCGACTTCGCCATGAAACCCCTCTTTCACCAACTCATCACGATATGTCTCCAACCTTCGTTGAAAAATAGACTGAACGTCTTCCACCGACCTAACAATAGGTTTTACCCTGTGTATAACTTCCAATAAAAACTTTGCACCACAGCGCAAATGCACATGAGTTGCACATACAGGCAAGGGAGACACACCAAAAATATAAAAATCTCTTAAATCATCATAAGCAACACAAAACATATCAACCATTGACGGCTGCTTAAACAGTATATACAAGTATGTTTTAATCATAACCTCTGATGGAGGTGTACGCATAAACACGGTTCCTGGCTTGGTTAACGAAACATCTATAAACCGTCCAGTATAATACCTATCAACAGCATCAGTAAACCGACGTTTCCACCCGTCTGTAACCGGAGCGCCTGAATCATTGAATTGTGGGATGAGGAACGTATCCTTGTTCATTGCACTTAAAGCTGGTGGTAAAAACATACCACGCATTACAAAAAATAAAGCTACTGGAAACGTCAACTCTCTGGATTTAGAATAATCAGAAAAAGAGCTCTTGATAATAAGATTATCATAACCTAACTCAAACAACCGCCCCCTAACCGCTTTAATAAGGTAAGAAGTAGTAGGGTTGAGAATAGTCCACTTGCTTTCCGTGCAAGTTAAATAATCCATCTCCTCTTCGTCCAAGTAAAACCTTTGGAACTCATTAGCCATAGGGGATGAAAACTTTATAGCACACTGTCTATTATCAAAGTAGGGTCTGATGGGTTGGGAGGAAATTTGTCCTGAAAATTCAGTCTGAAATACCTTTCCTTCCATTTATAAAACACCTTCTCCAAGTCCTCTTCTCTTCTCTTCAAACGAATACGAGTTTTAGTGTGCTCGTACAGGTTTCTATAGTAACGATAGTTCACCAACGCTTTAACAACGCTTCCTAACTCATTATACCACACCTGATAGATTTTTGAGGCAGGATAAATAGCTTTGGAAATACTATACCACTGATAATCAAGCGGGTAACCTAATTTATAGGCGTGATACACATTCACTGCTAAAACACCTTTGCAAGTAAAAATCTGCTCAGGACGGTAATTGTTTCCAAATACAAACTCCTTTATTTCCGGATCAGACTGAATAAAGTAGGACGCATCCGGTTTGACAAACTCTTGATAATAGTAATTACCAAAAGTACGCTCCTGAATCTCTGTAAGAGTGGCGGCATAAATAAATACAGAAGGGCGGGTGGCAAGAATAAACCTCTCATAAGGCAAGGCACACCCTGCCACCCCCTCCTTATTTCTGCTCCTCTCTCCGACTCTTAATAGGGACGTAAGGGTAGTGGTGCTCACAACCACACTCCAATTCCGGCTCCACAATCATCGCTTTATACAAACAATATGGAGTTTTTCCACCTAAATCCAAATGCCTGCATCTGAAGCACAGGGGGACCACATAAGTATCCATTATACAGCCTCTTTTGTAACAAGAAAAACTATTGCCGTCCTCTCTTCCCCAGCATCTCCTTCCTTAACAACGTTGTCAAGACAAACAATCTTAAAAAATGGGGTGGACCTAAGGACACAATTGGACATGGCAGCCAAGCCGTTGGCTGAAGCAATGCCCTTTACCGCAGTATTTACAGCGCTCGCACCAATTGCAGTGACTTCAATTTGTGGCGAATTATCCAACGCGAGAATAATAGCGCTTGCAAGCTTTTTAACACTGGTAGATGAACTGACTCTAAGTGTGCTTCTGTTATTCATTCACAACACTCTCCTAAATTTCTATAATTTTTCCCAATGGAACCTCTGGTACCATGGTAAATACAACTACCGCTGAACTTCCTTTACCAACAGCTACCCAACTGGCCACTTTACTGTACTCCACAACTAAATGGGAAGTCAACCAACTTAAACCGTGCTCCTGTACCACCACCCCCTTGCGCTTATCAGGAATATCAGGTAGAATCAACTGTGGGAGTAATGCTGGAGTTACAGGGTTTGTAATAGCACAATCCACCAAGACAAACTCTGGAAACTCCTGAACTACAGTGGGCAAATCCAATAAGTGACCAACCCCTTCCATTTTGTCTTTACCAAGATGATATAAGACATAGAAAATACGCCCTACTTCCAAGGTGGAGCGTAGGAAAGAAAAACGAGAACGCATCAGGTTAGAGTCCACCTGTGGAATCTTAACTTTACCAAATCTTAGTAAAGACTTGTTTTGCAGCTCCTCTCGGAATAACAGCACATAAAACATATCCTCAAATCGTAATATATCCTTGTCTACCATTCCGGATCACCATACCTAATATTATATAGGAAAACAAAGACCTTCACAAGCCTTTTCCAACTCCTCCTTTTTTTTAGCCAATTCTTTATTCATACCATATATTTTATTGTACTCAAAGTTAACACAGTCCCATCCACAACGTTTGTAGTCACAACCCTCTGTACAATGTAGAATCACTTTACCACCTCTTTAATCTCATTATACTAACTTATAGGGTAGTAAAAAGGGTCAGCTTTTCCGTTGTATCTATAGTAATCAAAGTATGGGTGATTTTCATGTACATGATTGACAAAAGCATATAACCCTTTAGCAGTCTCTTTCTGGAAATTAAAAACAAAAGAAATTATAAACTCATCTTTAATTCTATCCTTACCAACAATCATATGGTCAGGAAAGCGCTGGTAATCATGCATAAGAATAGGAAGATAAGTTAAACACGATGCATTAAATCTAAGCTTTCTGTCTGTGAGCAGGGAAAACGCCATTCCTTTTTCAGCATAAAGACTATCCACTTCAACTGCAGATATAGGAAACAAAAGAAAGGAAACCGCGTAATCATTAATAACCTCGGACGTAATAGCGTCCATAAAAGCAGCCCACTCACGCTTATCAAGCCGTCTATTAAGAGTCTTAACTTTATCTGAAGCCTGTCGTGCAATATTGCAGAAAAACATACCAACCTGATGAACAACAGCATTCGCTGCTGCCTTTGAAAGATATATTGGCTTTCCCTCAAAGGAAGAGTACCTCAAAATAAGGGGTAAAGCTATCTCCTGTAAAAAAGTGGACTCCGTGGTAAACAGCTGATAAGGCTTTACTTTGGGATTATCCTTCATATATTTTTGAGCCAAATAAGCTATCTGGGGAAACAAAAACTTTGAAAACTGAGTAAGTGTTTTAATTTCCTCGGATATATGATAATCCTCCGCACCAGGAATACGTCCATTAACACAAAAGACAGGAGCTATACACCTGTATCTGAATGTATACCCGCCTGTATATGGCGCTAATGGATAATTGGTGCTATTTACCGTACACTTATATTGAAGTTTATCATCTTTAACAACTAAAACTTTACCAGGCTCTGCAGTAGCATAATTATCCTCCAAAACACTGTTTAACGATTGAAGCATTATAATCACCTCGTTTAAATTTTATAAAAATTATACCATACACTAAAACCAATGTCAATAGGTCTCCAGCTCTTCCCTTTTTTACAGGAGCTTAATGGTTTTCAATAAAAGAAAATATAAAAGTTAGTGGTTTTTAATGGTTTGTTAATGGTTTTAATGAATTTTAGAGGTTTGGTGCCCCCCTTAATGGTTTATATAGTTCTTTAGGTTCTAAAACCCTTAACAAACCATTAAAAACCATTAATTCTTGTTTTTTTCTTTATAGAGAATCTTTAATGGTTTTGTATTTGAACCATTAAGAAAAGTATACAGTATGAAAAAGGGCTTGTCAATAGATTTACGTCACGGTATACTTTTGCTGTATATCTATTGACAAAAATTACCATATACATTTATAATAGGTATGATGGGGGGTGGTGGATTGCTGTGGCTGCATCTATTAAAAGAATATTGTAGATCAATTAAACCTACAAATTCTTTAAACGCTCTTTTTGCTTGGTTTTGTGTAAAAAACTTTTCATGCTTATCTTGGTCTATGTTTTTATATGACTTGGGTACGATTGCGAATACTGTTGAAACTGCAATGTGGAAAAAAAATGTTGCTAAATACAATGATATTAAAATGATAGAAATTCTTCTTTATCAAACTATATTGCCCTTTTACTTATACATCCAACACTACCAACCGAATCAGTTTGATAGAGTATGGATTGGGGATATGGTTCACCCTGATGAGCAGGAGGAGTATAAACAATACCTTTCCTCCATGCTGTAAATAAGTTGTGAATAAAATAGAGGTATGGTATAATAGGTGTACAAGTTAGGAGGGGTTGTATGAGTATTAATATGGTTACAAAGTTGTTGACTACCTACTCTGGTAAGGAGGAAATAAAAGATGCCGAATCTGACCACCAAGCTTGATCTCACCAGCACTACAATCCAGATTAGAAGTGATGATGCAAAGAGTAATTTTATGTCGTTTGATCACAAGTGGGAAGCTACATCAGCTATTAGAATTCATGCAAAAGTAACTAAAGCTGAGGACTTTGACGAATTATTCTTAAACCTGCCCCTGTTGGAACAGGATTATATCACTGTAGCTTGTGGAAATATACAGTTTGGTAAAGAGTTGAAGTTTTATCTGCCGGACTGGGTCTTCCTTGATTCCAGAGGAAGGACACTGGAAGAGTCGGTAGCTATGGTGGTTATTGAGCTGGTTACAGGAATTTCTCCGGATGAGTGTCAGTCTCTATTCAACGTAGAGATTACATTTGTGGATCTTGAGCCCGGAGTGGAAATAGGGTTTCCAGTTTTAGATTAATGCCGATTCGTAAAGACCATACAGGGGTGGTTTATAGAAGAGAAAATGGCATGGATGTAGTGTACTCAACTTCTTTAATTTCTCCCGCTTTTCTCCCACTCTTTGTTAAATTCACCTACACTTTTCCAAATATGTTGGTGTTATTTAATGAAGATGTGGAAGGGACAATATCCGCATCAAGGCTTTTGTTTCCATCTTCAGCAGAAAACTTGGTACATAGAGAGACATCATCTCATTTGGTCAAAGTCGTTGCTGGTTATTTTCTTCCTTTTACGGACAGGGTATTTTCAATACCCTCCCTTCTAAGGATGGGAATTTTTTCCACGCAAGTTAGATTTTATACCACCCCAAAAGGAACTAAACGTATGATCCCGATTGCCAACGAAGAGGATTTTACTCCTCTTTACATGAGGTTCTCTATGAACAAAGGCTTGACAAGTTACGTATCCAAGTATTATAATCAGAAGTGGTTGTACCCATTATTTACAGGTGTATTGTCTGAAAAGTTGTTTACGGATTATACAGAGCCTATGCTAAAGTAGGTGGTCAAAATTGAACTTAATTTACGTCAAAAAAGTAGCGGTTGGGTGGAGGGTGTCTGCCCGTTTTGTGCCAAAGACAGGAAGCATGTTTTACAAATATCTCCAGACGGTTTTTGGGTTCACTGTTTTCGCTGTGGGTGGAATGGTAGTCTAGCCAAATTTGAACAAGATTCCGGAATAAAAGTAAACTTTACATTTAGTAAAAATATTAAACCACCAGAGTTGGAAGAATATACTATTGAGGAAGGCGTTCCCATCACAAAGTCAAAAAAAGCGTTTTCTTATTTACAATCCCGTAATGCCCTATCCTATGCTTTACTTAACGGATGGAAATGTACACCCGAAAAAATAGTGATTCCTGTATATCAGTATGGTGTATGTGTAGGGAAGGTTGATAGAAACTACACTGGGCTTTTACGGTATAGATTTTCAGACGGTTTTAAATCAAGTTTACTTTTATTCAATTATGATAATGCTCGATATTACAATACTATCGTATTAAATGAAGGCATTTTTGATGTTATAAGCACGTCTCAAGCTCTTCCTTTTTGTGGTATAATGGGATTGTTCGGTAAAAATATGAGCTGTTTCAACTCGGAAAAACTAAGACACTTAAATCCGGAAGAGGTAGTAATAATGTTGGATTCAGTAGAAAAGGATAAGGAGGTGAAGCGTGCTATAACGGAAATATCATTGAAATTATGTGGTTTAAAACGGGTTTCAGTTGCTTTTTTAAAAGAAGGAGACCCTAATGAATCCAGCATTAAAGAAATTCAAGAAGCGTTCACCGCACGAAAAGTATTGCTTTGAGGAGGGTTTATTTGTATATTATTCCTTGTGAAACGGAAGATGATGGGTTTTTGCCAACAAAGGCTTACGAGGGCACTTCAGCTGCTTTTGACTTAAAAGCATATTTCAATTTTGATAAAGGAGAAGGTCAAATTATAATTCCGCCTTTAGGAAGGCATCTAATTAGTACGGCTGTAAAGATGAATATACCTGAAGGTATGGTTGGAATGGTCTGTCCACGGTCTGGGCTTGCATTGAATAAAGGTATTACAGTTCTTAATGCCCCAGGGGTTATAGATCCTGGTTATGTAAACACCGTGGGGGTTATACTTATAAACCTTGGTAGTGAGCCTGTTACCATAACACATGGTGATAAAATAGCACAGCTTCTTATTGTGGATACACAAGATGTGGTTTTGTCTACTTCCAGAAAACTGGATACTAATACTATCAGAGGGTACAACGGATACGGATCGTCTGATAAAACTTAAGGAGGATTTTAATGGCTTTTACAATGATGGACTATTCTCAGTTGGTGTTCAAAGCAGCTTTTGAAAAGCTGGTTCCTGCAATAATGGAGACTAAGGAAAAAGACCTTACAGAAGAAGAGTTTCATAACATGCTGGTTCCTAAGACAGAGGCAATGGCTGAAGCAATTATTGGAACAATTTCTGATGAAGATAAGGCTTCTCTTATGCCGGAAATTTACACTTCCGTTTCTCTGCCGTTTCTGGAAAAAGAAGGTGCTATCGAGGAGTATATTAAAAAGAATAAGCAAGCAAAGTTTATTACAAACGTGCTGAAAGTGTTCACAACCACAGCCCTCCTGATGGCTGTTGGTAAAATATTTGAATGGGGACAGAATAATAGCAATCTCGAAGAAGCCGTTATTGACTCTGCGAGTAAGGAACCAAAAGAGTCAGTTATATCTGAATAACCCAGAGTTAGGAAGCTTTTTAACAGAAAAGTTAGCATACTACGCGGACAACTTTCGTCACTCAAAAAAGTATAAAGAAGGAATATGGGATGGTAAGATACGCTTCGGCTCTTATTACCATCCTTATTTCGTCTTTGGAACCGGACTACTTTTAGATGTTTTAACTATTTTAGCAAGAAATAATATTGAAGTTATTATTAAAGACGAACGCGTAGTTCCTGAAAAGAAGTTTGAAACTACAGTTTCCAGTCAATTACGTGACTATCAGGAGGAAGCTGTAAATGCTGCTGTTAAAGAGCAACGTGGAATTATATGGGTTCCTACCGCTGGAGGAAAGACTGTAATTTTTTCTCATCTTATTGCTCGTCTTGGTGTACCTACGTTGGTTTTAGTGAAAAACACAGATCTGATGATTCAGACAATGCAGAGGTTAATGGACGATTTAAGTTTGGAAGAAATTGGTTGTTTAGGGGATGGTGTACAAAGTTTATCAGAATTTGTAACTGTTGGTATGCTTCAAACTTTAAATAAAATGTTGGAATCTAACCCAACTGAATTTAAAAAGGGTATGTCATATTTTCAATGCTTAGTTGTGGATGAAGCTCACGCTATAAACGCAAATGCAAAAGCATTTACAAAAGTAGTGGAGACCATTCCTTCGTTTTATAGATATGCATTCACAGCTACCCCCTCCAGATCAAAAACTAAAACCGCCACTGACACTACTATAGTATCCTGCTTTGGCCCAGTTGTGTATAAGGTGAATAGAGATGAGTTGGTAGAAAATGGGTATATTGTTGATGTGGAAGTAAAGTTGGTTAAAAATAAAGAAAAAGTAGCGTTTACTAGAGAAGATTATTTACACGTACACGATACGCCGCAGGAAGCATACCGTGCAGCTTGGAAAGAGCTGATATATGATTCAAAGCAAAGAGTTGAGCTCATAGACCAAATTCTTAAAAATCACCAAACTGATCAAGTTTTGATTATTTGTGATTCAGTAGAACTAGCAACTAAATTAAGTTCGGCTTTAGGTATACAGGCTGTGCATGGAAGCTCTGAAGCCTCACTACGAGACATGGTGTATAATGAATTTCGTGCAGGCAGAATTCGCAAACTAATCTCAACCAATATATACTCAGAAGGCGTTGACTTTCCTGGGCTGAACGTGTGTATCTTAGCTGAACCCTTTAAATCCCCTATACGATTACTTCAACGAATAGGTAGAACCATGCGTATGCAGGAAGGAAAAGGAAAGAGTATTGTTTATGATATACAGGATGTATATCTCCCCTTCTTTGATAAACAAGCATCTGAAAGACGTAAATTGTATGATCAGGAAGGTATAATATACTATTTGGAGGATTAGACGTGAGTTTACGAACCGATTTGTTACAGAGCAGGTATTTGATGGAAGGTGAAACTGAAGACCAGATGTGGCATAGGGTTGCTAAGTTTGCGGCAAAAACACCTGATGAGGTTGAAAAGTGCTTTAAATATCTACAACGTGGAGATATTATTTTTAATTCTCCTGTTTTGATGAATGCTGGAAAAGAAAAGCAACTAGCATCAGCGTGTTATGTTCTTCCTATGGAAGATGATATGGATAGTATAATGGATGCACAATCACTAGCGGCTAAAATTTTTAAACTTGGTGCTGGGGTCGGCATAGACTACTCCAAACTTAGGCCGGAAGGTGCAGTAGTTGGTAGCGGGGGTACGAGCAGCGGCCCAGTAAGCTTCATGTCTTTAGTTGATAATCTAGCTGAAGTAATAAAATCAGGAGGTAAACGAAGAGCTGCTATAATGGCCACCCTTCGCATAGACCATCCAGATATAGATAAATTTATTGAACACAAAAAGAACGATGATAAACTATCCAACACTAATATAAGCATTATGATAACCGATGAGTTTATGAATGACGTGGAGGCATGTAAGCCAGAAGCAATTCTTAGATGGACTAAAATTGTACAAAACGCGTGGCTTAGAGGAGACCCTGGTCTTGTGTTTATCGACACTATAAATAGGACCACCAACGGTATTAAAGGGCAAGTATACGAAGGTGTAAATGCATGCGTTACCGGAGACACCAAGATCCTTACAGATAAGGGTCATATTCCAATTGCTCAGTTGGTTGGAGAAAAGGTAAATATCTGGAACGGAGAAGAGTGGAGTGAGGTTACGCCCAGAGTTACAGGAAGAAATATGCCAGTTTATACCGTACTTTTATCCAACATGGAAGAGGTTAAGTGTACGGATTATCATAAGTTTATAGTAGTAGATGACTATAAGGGTACAGAAGTAATTAAAACAACAAAAGAACTTGAGCCTGGAGATAAGTTGGTTAAATTTGATTTTCCAGAAATACTCACAGGTGAGACTTATAACTATGATGAAATGTATACTAATGGGTTCTTTTCAGGAGCTGGTCATTACCATCGGGTAAGCGCAGAAATAGCTATTTACACAGAGGATAAACTAAAGTGTGCAGAGCAGTTTTTAGAGTGTACCAAGAAGGTGCTTAAACAAGATAATCGCTACATGTTTGTTTTAGACTCAAAAAAAATAAGACCTAAGTACTGGGTACCTGACTGCTCATACTCCCCTGAATCCAGGGTAGCTTGGTTGGCAGGGCTTATAGATTCAGATGGGTGTGTAAACAATAAAAATAAAGTAGGAAACACTGTAGCAATTTCGTCAACCAACCTTTCTTTTCTTAAAGAAATTAGGTACATGTTGGGCACGTTAGGGTGCTCTGCAAATATAACTATGATGCAGCCTACTAGATTGGTGTTGATGCCAAACGGTTCAGGTGGTATTAAAGAGTACCAGTGTAAAAGTTCTTACAGAATTTTCTTAACAGGCTCCACTATAAACAAGCTTATATCTTTTGGTATGAAAACCCATTGTGTTCCTATAGCATTTTATAAAGACATAAGATCTAATTCTAAGTATGTAAGTGTTATTAGTATCACACCGAATGGTATTGCTGATACGGTTTATTGTTTTAATGAGCCAAAACTGCATAGAGGTGTGTTTAATGGGCTTTTATTACGGAATTGTTCAGAGTTCCCTCTATATCCGTATGAGTCCTGTCTTATAGGCAGCATCAACTTGGCTACCCTTAACTTTGGGGATATATACGGAGATTTAAAACTAAGAACAGAAACGTTGGTAAGGTGTTTGGATTCCATTATTGATAAGGCTTGGTATCCAGACAAAAGAATAGAAGACGCTGCTAAAAAATACAGACGTATAGGGGTTGGGTTTACAGGACTTGCTGATTATTTGATTAACAAAGGTTTGCGTTATGGAAGCCCAGCATCATTAAGAGAGGTTTCAAAACTGATTGGATACATTAATGCCGTAGCCAGAGATACGTCTGTACGACTAGCGGAAGAAGAGGGCCCATTTCCTGAGTTTAAAAACATTATATGGGACGAAAGAATGGAAGCTAAAGAGCTGCGTCCGCTACGAAACATAGCTTGTACCGTGGTTGCACCCACAGGCTCCACATCAATATTGTGCGGTGCTGATGGCAGTGGTTGTGAGCCTTTATTTGCTTTAGCTTATGACCGTATGATGAGGAGAGAAAAAGAAGACTGGTACACTGTTGTTCCTTCTGTTGTACAAAACCTTTTCCTTAGGGCCAATATAAGACTCACAACTGAACGCATCAAATCAATACGAGATAATAAAGGTAGTGTTCAGGGGTTAAGTTGGGTTCCAAAAGATATACAGGATTTCTTGGTTACAGCACAGGATATTACCCCTGACGATCATCTTAATATGCTTATTTGTGTACAGTCTCAAATTGACAACAGTGTGAGTAAAACAATCAACCTTCCATCCAGCGCTACTGAATCAGACATACATGATATATTTATGAAAGCATATAAAAACAAGGTAAAAGGAATTACAGTATTCCGAGATGGATGTAAATCAACTCAAGTTTTAAAAGTCGGTAAAGAAGAAAAAGAACCAACACCTACACCTATTGCCACTAAAGACTTGCCAAGTGAATTGAATTCTGTTAGAATAAAGATCCCCACACCATCTGGAAGTATGTATGTAATGACTTCTTTTTTCAATGGCAAACCTGTAGAGGTTTTCTGCAACCTTGGAAAGTCTGGAATGGATGATTATGCATATACCGAAGCTTTGGGTAGACTTATGTCATTGTGTCTTAAAAAGGGAATAGACCATTCCCAGATTGTTAAAACTTTAAAAGGTATACGAGGAAAAGATGTAAGCCTGTTCAACAATGATTACGTTTATTCTGTTCCTGATGCAATTGCTATAGCTTTAAGAGAAAGTGTTGGCTTCTACAACGGATTGGATAATGAAAAAGATAAAGAAGAACGACTGTTGAATAATCTTTGTCCAGAGTGTAATATGCCTTTACAGATGGAGGGTAACTGCCCAGTTTGTTTAAACTGTGGGTATAATAAATGTAGTTAGGAGTGGTACCTTGAATCTAACTCGTCAATCACAAGAAGTTCTTCTAGCCAACGTAATTAAAAATCACCCCTCCACTATTGTGTTGTTTTCCATTATCTCTGACAGCGACTGGTCTACCCCGGTCATGTCAGAGATTTGGAAAGTGGTAAAAGCATACTACGATAAATACAAGGATATACCAAGCAAAACCGTTCTTACTGAAGAGCTATCCACAGAGGCTTTATACCTTGTAAACAAGTTGTATACAATAAGTGATTTGGATAGTGTTCCATCTTTAATTGATAGAGCAGTTGCTTTTGTCAAGTATAAGCGTATCCAAGACTTGGTTAGAAACGTTGATGATACTTTGGAACATAATCCGGATCTAGCTGAAATAACTCTACGTAATGGGTTATCCGGCTTACCAATTCCAGCATATAACTCTTCCCCTCTAACCTCCATGCTGCCGGAAGCTATCTATAATTATGATGATAATAGATTAGGAATGGTTACAGGGCTTCCAGTATTGGATAGAGCAACTAAAGGGGGTATTGGAATAGGAGAAGTATTTATTGTTGCAGCACCCTCCGGTGGAGGAAAATCATCTTTGTTATCAATGATTTGTTCCAACATTGCAACAATGGTACCCTGCCTATATATTACGCTAGAGTTAACAGCAGAGCGTATAGTTCGTATGTTATCAGCTAGAATAGGTAGGATAAAGCAAAGTGATATTTCCAGCGATATGGATCCAGAACAATATATAACCCTTCGTAAACGAGCTACACGAATGTATCCAATAGAGGTGTCATACTACCCTTCTGAAACATTAACAGTTTCACAAATCAGCGGAATGATTGAGTATATGAGGAGGGTGAGGGGTGTAAATGTTCAAGCTGTTTTTATTGACTATTGTGATCATCTCACTACTACTAGGGTGGCTCGTAATTCTCCTAAATGGGAAAAGATAGCAGCTATTTATCAAGAGATTGTTGACTTAGCCAAGGTGTTTAAAGTTGCGGTGTTTACAGCTTCTCAGCTGAAAAATAGTGATGCTATCAGAAAAAGTACAGCAGAGGCTGTGGAATACGGAGATATAGCTGGGAGTATTGAAAAAATAAATAAAGCAGATGTAGCTATTGCGTGGAAGCCGTTGGAAGTAAACTCAGGGATAGCAAAAGGTATACTATCCTTTCTAAAAGTAAGAGAGGGAGAGCAGCCAGCACCTTGGGTGTGTAATTTTGACTATGACAAGTTATCCTTCAAGTTTCTTCATCCGTTTACGTCAGGGGCTGAAGCTGAAATGGTTGGCAGCTCCAATAATAATATTTTGTCTCGTCTAGCGTGACGTAAATATCTTGTGAGTATTACGGACACATGGTATAATAGTTCTATCGTTAGGGGGGATAGAATGAAGTTTGTAGTATTAACACTAACGGCTAACCAGTTCGCTAAAAACTATCTACTTGATTTGATAGACTCAGACCCATCTTTAGATAAAGATGCGTTTGAATTTGTGCAAATTTGTGATTCGTGGAATGATGGGGATTTTAAGGAGTTGAAGAAGAATCGGACTGGAATATTGGAAGCCATAAAAGAGTTGAATTCGGATTGTGTGATAAGCATCGGGTCGGATTTGACGAAACTGTTGTTAGGCAATGTAGCTCTGTCTAGGGTTGTAGCAAAGGTGATCCCACTTAATAATGAGATAACGGTCATCCCTTGCTACGACCCTAGAGCAGTAACTTATGATAATAAAATAAAAGAACAGATTCCGTTAGTATTGTCGGCTTTAAAATTAAAGTTTATTGCTGACTTTTCTATCAAAAAGCCGACCATTATTAAACTTGATTCAGAGGAAAGGGTAAAAGAGGCCATTGATACTCTTTCAAAGGAGGAATATGTTGGGTTTGACATAGAAACTGCCGGTGAGGGTAAATCAGGTGGGTTGTCCCCTTTTAACCCAAAGGCCAGAATTCTTACAGCTGCATTCGCCTCCAAAGACTACTCATATTGGCTGGATGTAAACTACTCGGAACCATTAACTGTGAACACGTTCTTTTTAGCCCTTCTTAACGAGCTTAAAGATAAGCTGGTTATACATAACAGACCGTTTGATGTTTTATTCACAAAGGTGATTACCGGAGTTTCCTTGGACAAATCTCAAGATTCAATGTTGGTTCATTTTCTTATAGATGAAAACCAACAACTTGGGTTAAAGCCTCTTTCTTTTAAGCTACTTGGATGGTCAGATTATGCTGATGGTGTAAAGTCAGCAACCAAAGAAACTAAAGACTTTTCCAAAGTGGATCTAGAATCTTTGGGAATGTATAATGCCTTGGATGCAGCTGCGTGTTTGCACGTCTTTGAAATAGGCGTTAGAAAACTACCAGATTTAAACCTGTATCGCTTTCTTCTAAAAGTGCAGAATATGTACATTAATGCATCCATACACGGAATACCTATCGATCTTGAATATATTGCTTCCTACAAAAAGAAAATACTGGCCGAAAAGGAAGCCCTTTTAAACGAGATATACCAATACAATGAAATAGAAAAAGCGAAACAAATAGTCTCTGCGCTGGAGTCTGGGTGGCTAGATAAGGATCTTTTCTTATCCACTGGTAAGGTTAAGTGGGTTACTAAAAAGCCTACCACAGTGCCTGAGGTTGACTACGACATTATGAAACCAAGGCACTTACTGGCTTTACTTTCTGTTTTAAATGTGGTTCCAGACGAAAAAACACCAAAAGGAATGGTTTCCTTAGCTGCTAAAACATTGGAAAGTATAGATCATCCCATTATACAGCAGCTGGCTAGGGTTAAATCAATTTCCACGATTGCTAGTACGTTTATCACAGGCTTCTTGGAGAAAGTTAAACCTGACGGAAAGATACACCCAAACTTTGCTCTAACAAGAACTGTCACCGGAAGAACAGCGTGCAGTGATCCCAACGTTCAACAGATCCCTAGAGATAAGGAAATAAAGAATTTTTTCTATGTTCCAGAGGGTTATAAATTAGTTCAATTTGACTTTGCTCAAGCTGAAATACGGGTTATTGCATCCTTTGCAGAAGATGAAAATCTGGTAGGAGCAATCCTTAAAGGAACAGACATGCACAAGGAAGTTGCGGCTTTTATGTACCAAAAGCCTGTTGAGGATATTACAAAAGAAGAAAGACAAGCTGCCAAAGCTCTCAATTTTGGTGTGGTGTATGGTATGGGGGGTATGGCATTATCAAAAAACCTTGGAATTACTCAAGAGGAAGCGGATGATAAACTTGCCAGATACATGCAGCAGTTTTCAGGCGTTAAAAGATGGATTGATGAAACTCATGCGTTTGCGAGAAAAAATCTTAAGGTGGTTACGCCCCTTGGACGGGTTAGACATCTTCCTGAAATAGCATTGCCTGATCGAGGGGCTGTTTCAGGGGCTCTTAGACAAGCACAGAACGCACCTGTACAGGCCACAGCCAGCGATTTAACCTTATGGCTGCTGTTGCATGTGTTTACTAATATGGATAGATCTCAAGCACAGTTTTTAGCCAGTGTTCATGACAGTGGCTTGTATGCTGTAAGAAATGAGTATTACAATGAGTTTATAGAGCTTTTAAAACAAAGTATAAATGAGCTTAATACCCGATTCACATTTCTTAAAGTTCCGATGAAAATAGATATAAGCGTGGCGGAAGCAGATGAGACTGGTAAAGTACGTTGGGGTAAAGTTGAGGAGGTTGAGGTATAGTGAAGACCACTGTTAGTTTTGAAGTAAAGCTGCCGATCCCAGGAATTGCATACTCTAATATGTCTACAGGTATTGTTGTGGAGGGCGATGGGGATTATGAAACAACAAAAGATTTCGCATTTTCCTGTTTGGAAGCACAAATACAGAAGCTGGCATCTGAAATGAAGGGGGTCTTGGATAATGTTTAGTTGGGATATTCTTAAAGAAGAGATAAAGATTGCGGACTGCCAAACAGCTCTGGCAACCCACGCCGACTTGTTTCTAAAATATGCAAAAATGTATTCCGAGGCTTCAGCTAAAAAGGATGAGCTGAAATGGCAGTCTGAAAAAACCTTCGCCATCATCCGAGAAGGGCTTAGACGAGACGCAGATACTAAAATTACAGAAGCTCGTCTTGATACCATGACTACATCCCACCCAGAATATATGAATTCCAAGGCAGAGTACTTAAAGGCTTCGGAAGAGGAAGCTGCTCTAAAGCTTGCTATACAAGCACTTAGCATCAGAAGAGATATGCTTATCAATCTGTCGGCAAGCATCAGGGAAGAGGCGTATCAGGGAATACAAAGCGGAGTAGCCAGTTACACTCCAAATCCATCTGATGCTCTTTCCGCGCTTAAAGACAGTTTTTCCAAGAAGTATGGTAATTAATCTGAAAGGGGATTTGAATATATGAAACTGAATTTTAAAGGGTTCACAAAGGAGCAGCTTAGTACGTTTGCTGAGACCGCTACCGCTGGTTCTGGTAATAGGTTTTTTAAAGTGGGTGACGGAACATCCAAAGTAAGGTTTTTTGTGTCTCCAAACGAGGAAAATCCGTCTCCGTTTTACCCTACTTATCAGCACTGGATTACAGGAAATGATGGTAGAAAGTATAGTTTGCTTTGCACACAACGCACCCCTAACATCACTCATAAGCCCTGCCCAGTTTGTGCAAAAGTTTCTGATTTCTACAATAGTGATAGTGCTGATCTGGTTAAAATTGCTAAGGAGTCCAAACCAGCACTTTCTTTCTTGCAATGGGGATTTGTAAAAGGCCCTAAAGACGCTGATTGGAGACCAGACCCTGTGGTGGTGGCTATTCCAAAAACCGTTATGACTATGATTACAGAAGTCTGCACAATGGAAGATGATTATGTAGACCTTTACAGCTACGATACAGGGCACTTCCTCAATATCAACAGGAAGAAAGAGGGAGCTGGAAACCTTAGATACGTCTACGCGGTTCTTCCCTCCACAAGTAAAATGGATATTTCAGTGGACCCGTGGAAATCCAAGATTGAGGATACTGTGTCTATTCTTGAGCTGATGGGCTATCCTTCAGAGGAGGATCAGACTAGAGCCGCTTCCGATCTTGATATCTTTTGTGAGGGTGCAGTTGGTGCTGAAGACGCTGATGAAGATGAGCAGTTTGGTACTTCTGTCAGAGAGCAGCTTGGAAGTTTTAGTGACGTTCTGAATAAGTGATGTTTCTACCAAAAGGAAGTAAACTATACACTAGACAAGGGTTTACGCCTATAGAACAAATTGAGGGGAAGGCTGTTGAGGTTAGCAGCCTCCCCTATTATGATATGCTTAATTCCTTATTACACGACCCAGTACCTCAAACTATAACTATCAATTATAGTCATTCTGAACCAAGTTCAGGATTGGAAGGCATGCCGATGCACAGGACAACCAATTTTCTATGTTCAACGCCTTATAGTGAAGCGTTTGTGGATAGAGAAGAAAGTGCATACTTTCTAAACACAATGCAAAGCTATCATGTTGGATGCGGTGCTATTGTAACCAACAATTTTGTTCCTACAAGCTGGTTGGATTATACTTACATTAACCCTAATTATGAAGAGGCTGTAAATGGAGTAGCCTATTATGCTGCTGCATTAAACCAACTTATGCATGGGGGTCTAGATGAAATAGAGTACCAAGGAACTCATGATAATACAGAGTTTATATCTAAAACAGATGTAAACGTGTATCAAATGCTTAGAGTGGCAACTAAAAGAGGGCGTTGGCCGGATTGGAAATTTGTGGATTATGATAATACCAGAATGTACTTCACCAACAATGAGTACCCTAGCCTAAATAAAGCGCTAATCGCGATTAGCCACTTAATACGATACCCTCTAAATATTCATGACGGAAAATTAAAACTGTATCTCCCTATTATAAATCTGGATAAAGTTGGACACAGAACAGTTGCCGATTTTCTTAAAGTATTGGGTATAAATGCTAAACGAAAACGTATGAATGCTGACATAAGCAAGCATCTTAATAAAGACTCATTTGTGTTACTCAGCACAACGTTTAAAGATATGTTTTGTAAGGGGGCTTTCCCAGGTAAAGTACCTTCAGTAGCTAAATCAAATATGGACACGGTTCAAATGATGAATTTACCAATAAATCTTAGAACTATTCCGGTAAAAGGAAGAGTTGCTTCTATAACCTTTCCAAAAAGCTGCTGGTTCCCTATGGAATTTTTTGAAAATGTGGAGTGGTATAATCTACATTCAGCTACTCCAAAGTTGTTGTTTGTAGAAGCGCCTACAGGGCTGTTGTTTATTATATCCACTATAGGGGGTAGATAAAGTGTTTGAAGATTTAAAAGGGGTAAAAGATATACATTTTTTCAGTGATATTTCCAAGCCTGTTGGATTTTTTGATACAGGGCTTGCTGGTTTAAATTATGTAATTTCAGGAAGTGTTAACCATGGGCTTCCTTGGGGACGTATGATAGAGTTATTTGGTAAGGAAAGTTCAGGAAAATCCACAATAGGGTATTCTGCTATCTCTCAAGCACAGAAAATAAAAGCAATACCTTATTTGCTCGATACAGAGGGTGCGTTTGATGTATCACAGGCGGAAAGGTGTAATATTGACCCAAGCGCTTTGCTTTATGATGAGCCTAAAAACATAGACGAGCTGTTTAAAAAGGTATTTATTGTTTTAAAAGAGGTTTATGAAGTTAAAAAGTCAACTACTCCAATGCTTATTGTGTGGGACAGTGTAGCAGCGTCATCGCTGCTTGAAGATGAAAAAAGTTTTGATGGAAATGCTATTGCACAGTTGGCTAGAAAAATCAGTCCGCATGTCAATAAAATAATGCCTCTGGTTATAGCCAACCCAGTAACCTTTCTATGTATAAACCAAATCAGAATAAATTTATCTGGATTCCGACCAACGGAAGATACTCCTGGGGGTAAAACGATAAAGTTTTACTCCAGTATTCGTTTGGATATTAGAAAAAAGGCGGACTGGAAGTCTAAAGAGGGTGAAGATTTAGGGATTACATCTGTTATAAAGTGTGTTAAAAACAAGGTTTCCAGACCATTTCTTACTACAATGGTAAACATAGGGTATGACTGCGGCGTGGAGCCGATGTCCTCGCTGTTTGATTTGGGCGTAACCTGTGGGGCATTTACACAAGCAGGGGCGTATTTTAAATTCAAAGGAGAGGGTAAATACAAGGTAGATTGGCTTAACTTGATGGCTGCAGATGATGGCTTTAAAAAAGGAGTTGAAATGGAAGTGGATCAGTGTCTTTCAGGAGTATCCGGAACCCCTGAAGAGGACTCTGATGAGTAAACTAATGTTTGTGGGAGATATCCACCTTAACTGTGGTGGGTTCACCCCTTATGTAAGAGATGCTCTTAACAATGTTCTTCAAATAGCCTTAGAAGAAGAACCGGATAAACTTGTGTTTCTAGGGGATTTTTTAGACAGCCCTGTATTAACCCCCGACTTGACATCTGAAATGTCTGAAAGAATGTCTTGGTTTGTATCAAACATAAAAAACGTGTATATGTTAAGAGGAAACCATGATAGGATGCCTAGGTACCAAAGCTCCTCTATTGATTTTTTATACAGACAAAGGGTAATAACTAAATTTGATATAATGGAGACGGATAGAATGATATTAATTTCACATAGTCATTCCGGCGTGACCGTCAATCCGAAAAATAAGATTGTAGCAGCGCATCTTGGCATGTCTGGAATTCAGGTTCGTGAAGGGTATGAGTATAACAACTCTGATGTGCTGACGTTAGAGGGAAAGGCTGAGGCAATAATATTAGGGCACATACACACCCCAACCAAGATTATGTGGAATGAAACCCCTTTGTTTGTCCCAGGAAGTATATGCCCAACCAACTGGTCTGACTCCTCGGATCAAAGGT
>Ga0334892_1000839_pt1 | contig 31704 bp, 29 predicted proteins | sample GraSluR3_MG_4_FD_207213 | JGI IMG/M metagenome (GOLD analysis project Ga0334892, IMG submission 207213) | Sludge microbial communities from methane-producing bioreactor in Wageningen University, Netherlands - Granular Sludge_15_04-R3 | ecosystem: Engineered > Bioreactor > Anaerobic >...
GCGCTCGCTCGGCGGTATCTTTGCGTTCATGGCGTGGGCTCCTTCTCCCTTTTCGGGAATTCGTTCTTCGACAAACGAATGGTAGCTCACGCCTCCTCTTTTTACATCAGTTTACGGACATTACCCCCCTGGGGCCGGACGAACAGCAGATCGCTTCGGAATCCGGTTGGTATCACTTCGACGCTGCGCTGGTGTCGGCTACTCCTCAGGGCGTCGATGATGGCTACAGCGTCGGTGTGGTTGATGTGTACGCCAACCACGAAAACGGCCAGTGGGCGGCACGGCATCTGCCGATGGGTGAATTCGACACACTGGATGAGGCCCTGTCCTACCAGCAGCAGACGCTGCTCACTCGCGTCGCTGAAGACCGTGCATCGGCGTTTTCACCGGCGGGCTTCAACGACAGCCCTGCCCTCTTTGAGCGGATCGCGCTGGCCGAAGCCGACGCTGCGCTGACCGATCTGCTCGAACAGAACGACGGGCATCTGCCACCTGACTACGATGGCGACCACGAACCCGCCTGGGAGCCGCTGACGTCGAAGGAGTGGGAAGCTTACCGTGACCATGTGCGGGTGATCACTGAAAATATCCACGATACCGAACGTATTCATGATAACCTGCCCACCGCCACACCCCCACTGGCTGATGACGCTCTGATCTCAGCCAGCATCCAGCCGGACGCGCCGTATCTCCAGACACAGGACTTTGTCTTTGAGGATTTCAAGCCGCAGGACATCGCTCCGACCTGGCGGCTGGACATCGTACCTGCGTGTGATCCTGAAGGCGCGCAGTTGGGTTATTCGGCGGTGTGTGTGGTGGACTTCGGTGATCTTACTGAAGCGGTCTCGCCAGATACACCCCAGCGGGCGCAGTGGCTCGAAGTCGCACAGTTCCAGACCGAGGACCGGGCGCAGCAGTTCCACCAGGATTTCATGTCGCTGGTGGGCAATGACGAGTTGGGCAACATCACGGGACCAGCGCTCGCCGGAGTTATCGCTGATGACCTGGAAATGGACCGTCAGTGGCAAACGATGGACAAGCAGACGTTGGAGCAACTTAAGTCTAAGGAATGGTCACTCACGCACCGACGGGCACACTGGCAACCCCGATTGGACGAGATATCGCCGCAGCAGACAATTGAAGCGACCAGCTTCGATCTGGACCTGTGAATCGCAAAAGGTTGGCCGGTGATGTTCCGCCAACCTTTTGTTTACTCCTTAATGCCCTTTGAGGCAGTTCTTCCGAAAACTTCCATACTGAAAACAATCACATTGCACAATCCAGCGTCTCTACAATTTTCGCTGTTAGGCCCCTTGGCCAGCCAGGCGTACTTCGATAACATCCCCATCTTTTACACCAGCCTCATCAAAAGTCATGTTAGGAGAAATCTGTACACCCGTTCGCGATACTATCAGTTCATATTGACGCCCTGCAGGAGGAGGGTCAATAAACGATCCTTGCGCATCTCCAACCATGAGACCCATCAAGGCTTGTGAGCCTGTACATTGTTCCACAATTTCTGCTGTGAACATTTGATCCGATTGGCGCGGATGTGCAAACCGAACTTCAAGTCCAGTCTTTTCATCTGATATGGAAGAAATACCAATGCCAGGTTGCCAAAACTCCGGATGATCGGATTCCGTAAATCGACGCATATCGATATTCTTTGACCAATACGTACCATCAGGCAGTGTTGTCTCTTCATCAAAGATGGCATCACCTAACACCGCCGCTTGTAGGATCGCTCCCTTTAGGTTAGCGCCTCGGAGATCAGCATTCCATAAACGTGTTCTTCGCATAATAGCATTACTAAGATTAGCCTCGCGTAGATCAACCTGTCGCAACCCTGCACTTCGTAAATTCGCTGACTGGAGATTAGCTTTCCTCATGGAGGCTCCTTGCATAGCTGCGCGTATCAAATTCGCTTCTTGGAAAACAGCTTCGTCAAGTTTGGCCTCCATCAAAAATGCACCCTGAAAATTCCCCCGCTTCAGATTTGCTTTGCGAAGATCTGAGTTTTCCAAACCAGCTTCCTCCAAATTCGCTCCTTCAAGGTCAGCCGCCTGTAATGAACCATCAAATAACCAACCACGTAAGCGGAGCTTTTCGGCGGCTAACCTTGCTTCATTATTCAATCTACTTCTGAGCAGAGCAAGTAAGTCACCTCTTTCTTTAATGATCTCTTCCTCAGTCTGCTGAATCCTTGTGGACATTCGAATAAGAGTAGCATAGAGATTACTTAGACTTTCTGCATTTATTCCATCCATCATGTTAATTGTTTGAAGTTGATCCAGCCTCTCTGGAATTTCGATTTCTTTGTGAATCAAAATAGGGATTACATGTTTTTCTAAACGCCGGGCTTCATCCAACTCCTTTGTACAATATACAGATTCGAGTGAGTGAGATGAAAGCAAGAAAACAAATACATCGCAGCCGTCAATCTGTTTCAAAATCTCTTCCCACCAAATTTGTCCACCCTGTAAATTTTCATCAAACCATACATGGTCATAAGCTTTTTTGAGAAATCTTGCTAACTCTTTTACGAATTCTTGATCAGTCCTACTGTACGAGATGAAAATTCGTCTCATTTGAGTATCCTCGAAAAATAAAATTGAGTCCGATTCCAAATGCCTGGAATCGGACTCATTATACTTGATTTGAACACGCTAACCATTCACATGTAATGGATTATTTCAATAGTGAAAGACGACTCTTTAGGCGCTTACTCGGTCTAATGAACAGTCGGTGAATCACCCGTCGCGGCTGGCCGGTACATAACATTCCACGCCGCTCGCCCCGATCAATACGTTGAACTTCCAGCACCAGGAAGTTCTGCAACTCAATGCGCCCACCGGATGCTAATTCTTCGAACCAAACGTCAATCAGCGCTTCCAGCATCCGCTGCACATCGTGGTTGCGCAGTCGGGTGCGGCGGCCAATCTCACTTACCATCTTGTTTTTGGTCAACGCCATCAGTCACGCTCCATTGTGACTAACCGGGTTTGGCGAGCCTGCCGCATCTGCGCCAGTTCGGTGAAAGGTGTTTTGCCCGGTGTCTTCTGTTCCAACTGCGCCATCACACGCCGGTGCGCGCGTTCCAGCATTTCGCGATCCGTGCCGGTTTTGGCGGTCTGTGCCGGTTCCGGTTGTAGGATGACTGGCTTCAAATCGAGGACGATGCCCCGCTCCAGCAGCAGCGGTTCTATGTTCCTCACAGCAGCGAAGCGGTCGCGCCAGTCGCGACGTTCATAGAGGCGCGTCAGGCGCGCGGTCAGGATCACCTGGGTAGCGAAGTTCGGTTCGACGTAGCGCGCGAAGATCGAGCAGTTTCCCGATTGAGGCGTGATCACTTCATCGACCGTCAGCAGCGGGCGCTGCCGCAAATGGCTGTTGAGATCGTCTTTGTTCGCGTCCGCAGTCGCAATACCGGACGCCTTCGAGTAGTATTCGGCAGTTTCCGCATCACATCCGCCAAACACAATCTGAGTTGCCAGACCGGTGAGCAACGCCTGTGTGCCTTCCTGCCCGTAGATCAGGTGGAACTGCCCCTTGGTCTGCGCGCCGATAAGGATACTGATGCGACGCTTGCGCACGAGGTTCACGTCCGCCACTAAGCTGTCGAGTTTGCCCAAAGTTGGAAACTCGTCCAGCACCACGCCGACCGGTACGGGCAGCGGCCCGCCGTTCTGTTCGCCAATCGTGTCCAGATCGAGCATTAACTTGCGCAGCGTCGCGCCGAGGTAAGACGCATAGACCGCTCGCATCCGGCCCGGACAGGTCAGCACAACAACAGTAGGCTGTGAGACGATCATCTCCGCCCCAAAGTCCGAGGAGCTGGTATTGGCGCGCACGTCCGCCGACGCCCAGCCGGTCAATGCGGTGGCGAGCGTGGCGACAACATTCGATGCGACTTTCCCATCCGACTTTGCGCTGGCAATGAAGGCATTCGCCAGCAGCGAGGCATCATCTTTGCCTGACGCGAGCGTATCGGCGAGCGTCTTCAGATCGTTGAGTGCATTGTAAATGTCACCCAGGGTATCAAAGCGAATCAGGCACGCGGCCAGCAGTGCGGCGGCGCTGTCGGTCCAGAAGCGGTTGTCGCCTTGCGCCGTGGGCACGAGTACATCGGCAATCGCGCGGGCGTCGGAGACGCTCAGGATGTCCGCCGCCAGGTTGTAACGCGGACCGGCGCTGCTGGTTGGATCATGCACCGCGACCAGGTGCCCGGTGACCTGCGCGAAACGAATGACGTGATCCCGGATTTCGCCCTGCGGGTCGGCCACGACCAGGCTGTGCCCGGCCAGCATCCGATCACCGATAACCGGCAGGATCACGCCCTGCGTCTTACCGGAACCCGCACCGCCTAACGTCAGGATGCCACGCGCCGCGTCTTCGCCGCTCAGATGGAATATGCCGGTGCCGTAGTCCAGCCGCCACTTGTTCTCGCCCCAAAACGCCCCTAGGAAACTTACACCTTCCGCATCCGCACGACGATAGCGGCGGTATTCGCGCATGGTGCAGAAATGTGACGAGCCGAGCGAGCCACGCCGCACTGCTGGGCGGCGCAGCCGGTCCACCCGCTCGCGCAGCCACCCACCCTGCCGTAGCCCGTCATGCAGGACAACATTCGCCACTCCGACCACCATACACCCCATCAGTCCGGCCATGAACAGCCGTGTGCGGTGAATGTCAGGCGGTCCGCCAGTGATGGTTGTGATGAAGCCGTGATCGACTTGCGGCACGCGCGTGCGCTGGATGGCGAAGTCGCTCATCAGGGTCAAATAGATCGCCAAAATCCCTAACGATACGGCTAGGTGTGCCAGCAGCCGCACGACATGATCCTGCACCGTACTCTGCTTTTCCTCGCCGGTGCGCCGGATAGATGCGCCCATCAGAGCAGCAGCCACAACCGGGGCCAATGGAATCAGGCATAACAAAGGTGCAAGACACCCGCCCAATACAGCACGCCCATCGGTGAACAACCAGTAAAACATGCACTACCCTTTCCTGCGCAAGCGCCATTCGGTTACGCCGTAGCTAATGAGGGTCAGTCCCAACCCGGACAGGTACAGCGCTTCACCGAGATTGATTCCAATCCACTTGAGCAGCTTGGCGCTGATCAGCAAAAGCACGACCAATACTAGTCCCCCTGCATAGGACAACATCCCCGTTCGAAACATCACTGCTCCCTAACGTGGAAACCACGCATCTAAACTGTCAATATCGTGAGGAATGTCGTTCTTGATCCCTGGTTCCTCGCGATGCCGCCGCCATTCCGGGCCGATGACCTGATCTAACGCCTGCTCGAATTCCGCGCGGGCAACCTCATTGAATAACTCATCGTGTTTTTCACGCTGGTTGATGTAGAGCGGCTCCCAGGAATCAATCATGGGAGCCAGCCCCGGCAGAATCACATGGGTATGGAGCTGCTGCTCGCCTTCGGTTGTCAAACGGTCGTGGAGCACGTAACTGTACGGAGGAATCTGATAATCGCGGGCTTCGTAGTATGCCTCAACCACGCGCTCGGTCACGTCCATGACCAGTTCGCGGCGTTGGTCTTCAGGAACCAGCGCCATCAGGTCAGGTGCTGGTGAAATCACCCAGGTCCAGGCCAGGACATGCGGACTCTTGAAGCGAACACAGTTGGTTTGGATTTCGCGGTAGTGCGCGCCCAGGCCCCGGTCCTGCCAGCGATCTCGCAGTCTTTCCGCACTGGCTTTGGTACTGTGATCCTCGCGAAACTGAAAATATTTTAAAGCGTTACGCAGCCCTTTCGATCCAGAGCCGCGTCTTTCTCGCTTCGGTGATTTATATTTCAGATCGGCAACGATGGTGGCTTTGGTCATTTGTCTTGCACCACGTCGATCTGCGACTGAATAGCATCGGCATTTTGTTGGGCGGACACAATCGCAGCCTGAATGAGTTCCATGGTCGTAATCGGCTGTTCAGTGAAGACGGGCAGCATGACTGCCAGACCATGCGCGATCAGGGCGATGATCACATGCAGGTGGAATTCCAGGTCGTCTTGCAGATTGTCAATCCGATCCCGAAATCCTTTGCGGAAATGTGCCTGACTGCCGGTGATGTCTTCCTGGTGATCCAGGTACTCGCGGATGGCCTGACGAATCAGGTCAGCTTCCGTGACGTCACGCGGGTCTTTCTCGACCAACTGCTGTAGACGGGCGCGCATTTGTGGGGTCATGGCGACACTGCGCCGGATGGTGTTTTGGGCAGACATACTCATCCTCTCGACTAACACATCTGCCTTCATTGTCTCAAATCGGGGTGCTGGGTTATGCGGAGAATTACCATTTTAGATGGCAGAAACTAACCGTCTGGCAAAGTAAAATTCCGAATACGAATCGCGTCATGGTGAGGAACTGCACTACTAGCAGGTTTTTGATTACGGCGGAGTCGGATGGAACCAACCGATCATGGGCCGTGCCGCCGCCGTAAACTGGTCGCGTTAGCGACCGTCGCACCAGAAAAAGCAGCGTTGTCTCTGGGTATGCTGCGGGGTGCGACACCACGACCCGGCCTGCCGGGTCGTGAAACTGCGCGGGTGCTTTATCCCGCGCAGGGGTTCCGTGCCAGGGCACGGGACCACAGCCCCACCGGCGTGTGAGGTGCGAGCGGTTTTAGCTCGCTACCGATTCGAGAAACGATCACACGCCCAGACCGCGTAAGACACACACTGTCTTACACAGCTGATTGCGTTTCCCGAATCGGTAGATCGCCGCGCAGCGGCGATTGGCGTGCCATAGGCACGCCTGAAGTGCGCACAAGGTCGATCACGAACAAACACAAGACATACAACACACCGGCTGAAGTAGGTTGTAAGACCAGTCGGCAAACTACCCTGATATACGCATACCCCCAAAGCGTGCCAACGCATAAAAAGAGCGGCACCGGAGCGCCGCCCTTCAGTCGTGCGGATGATGATGTTACGAGATCGTTTCATCCTCAACCGGTTCGTCGGTATTGGCACGGTCCAGCAGGACCAGGCGCGTGGCGCTCATGTCCAGGCTGACCTGCGGATTCCCGCTCTGATCCACCCATGCGCGCGGGCGCAGCCACTCGCCGTTCACCTGCAAGAGCGAACCCTTGTGAACGTACTTCTGAACGACAGCCACCAGCCCATTCCAGCAGCTCACGCGCACCCACAGCGTCTGTTCGCCCGAGCGGGTCTTGCGGTTGACTGCCACCGAGAAGGTCGCAACCTGCTGATCGTCTACTTGGCGAATCTCAGGCTCGCCGCCCACAAATCCGGTCACTGAGATATTGATGCTCGTACCCATGTTGATGTCTCCTTGCGCCCTGGGCGCTGTTATTTTCACCGGCTCCATTGCCGATTGGCTGACCTCGCATCAGCAGGTGTCACCAGCCGGTTGTCACCCGCAGGGCGCTGCCTGTTTGCAATGAGCGCAGCGGCACCAGCCCGGCGCAAACAGGCGTAGCGACATCTGCCCCGCAGATGTTGACGACCGGCGCACCTGCTATGCTGTCAGCCTCCAAATCGGCGTGATGAGCAGCCGGTGAATGCGCCAGGCAAAAGGGAAACTGGATACGGCAGAACCAGTGACTAATTGTGACGAAGCCGAAAGGTGTGACCGCAGCAGCAGCAGCGATCATCGCGTAAGACAACCTATGTCGGGCTAGACTGTCCGAATAAGCCGTATGCTGGAACTGTTCATCGTTCAGACCACATCACAAGGTTGCCAGAGGTGGCCGCTAACGCTTGGGAAAACAGAATAGATCAGCCCAATGAGAGCCATCCACACCTGCAACGCGCAAACCGGGATATGGAGGGATATCGAATCACATCGCACGACAGGCGCGCTGACGCTCTGAAACTGGCGTGCAGCACGCGCTGCCAGTTGGTCAAAATGTGAGACATGAATTACTCAGGCTTCGTCAGTCAGAATGACTGCAATACATACAAGTTGAACCAGTATCGTGTCGCAAGTAGTTCATATCCCGCCATCAGCGCACGACATTCGACAAGATCGAACGAACGTGATTGAGTGTCTGTTGTAGTGCGGTTTGCGCCTGCTCCAACTGCGAGTACATGTTGGGATCGTAAGGCAGCACCCAGGTTCCCTCGGGAATGGTCGATGAAACGTGCGGATCGCCCTTGCGCTCGAAGCGAACCGGAAGATCGAAGGGCACATCGCGCAACGGCTTCCAACCCACAAGATGTACACGCGGAAACACACGCTCTGTAGGCGGCACATCCCATGCTGCGCAGACGACACCATCCGGGTGCAATGCAAGATACACCCGGTTGACGTACAGGCAGCAGGTTTGGCCGAGAGATTGCTGGCTGACACTGACCAGCAGCACAGGCTGCCAGTCCAGACTCACCAGCGATTGGCCGTGCATCGCAAACTTGTTCATGGAAAAGCTCCTATCTACGGTTGAATGATGAGTGGTATACAGTTGCAGAAGATCACAAGGGAGGATTGCATTACCGGGCGACCACCAAAACGGATGTAGCACTGATGGATTTGTCTTGGTGTTGCCGCACAGCAGCCAGTGTCTCAGCGGGCAGCAGTTCGGGTCTGAGGTCGCTCAACCAGAAGTCCTTGCGGAAACTGTAGCCGGTTACCGCTTCAATCCGGCAGAATTCGCGGTAAGCGTCGGGATTGTGCTGCGCGCCGTTGGTGAGATCATTCAGGCTCGCCATCACACACAATGCGCACGACAACCGGGTATTGCCCAATCCATAGGCGGGATGTGCGATGTTTCCATGCCTGCGAATGCAATCCCATACATCCGCTTCGGTCCAATCGTGGATAGGGAGCCAGTTCAACACCAACCGGCCTTTGGTCGGGGCTGAGCAGTCCTTGCGAACCACGACCGTTTCCTTCTTTGCTCGCATCGAACTCTCCTCAGCACGCACACCAATGGCGCAGATGACTTTGCCCGATGGAAATGTCTTCCTGAGCCAGCGGGAAATGGGTTCCCTCTTCAAGTCAGAAGTGCAATACCTTATCGACGAACTCGGCCAACAAGGGCGGTCAGGATTGGTGTGGTAACGCTGCCAGATGCGGTCAACCAGGTCACCCTTGCTCCAGCGCACGACATGCAGCGGAACGCCTTTGCGGCGAGCAAAGCCGCGCACATACTCCGGTGTCTGGTGCCATTCGACCCGTTTTTCACCGAGATCGGCATGGACCATCATCACGGCTCCCGGCCAGCCTTCTTTGGCTCGCCGGTCCAGCAGGTAGTGGGACATCGCATCGGAGTCCTTGCCACCGGATACGCTGAGTACCAGAGACGCGCCTTCTCGCAGAAGTGTGATCGGATCGTGCGCGTTTGAAGGGGGATCATCCAATTCGAATAATGGGAGTTGGCAAGTCATCGCGTGTCTCTCCAAAAGAAAAACGGCCCCAGTGGGTATGGGGCCGTTTCAATGATTGATCGTCAGGGAATGAATCATGAGGATTCCAAGTACGCCAGCAGTTCCTCTCGATTGATCGGTACATTCCTCGTAGACACCATCTCGTCGCAGTGGATGAATGACAGGAAGGATGTGATGGGACGCCTGTACAACAACGCGTAAAGGTAGTTTCCGATCAGGCAGGCCATCCAATCGTTGATCAGGACGGATTGGTCACCAACGAGTACGGAATCCGCGCAGGAAACTGGCACAGGTTCCGTTTCACTCTCGGGTTGCGGTTCGAGCAGCTCAGGAAACAGCAGGCTTTCGTGCGGCAGATAAGCATATGCGCCATCTTTGCCATCAAGGTGCTGCGTCATCTGCTCACGGTCACCGCAGTTCGAAATACAGACCTGTCCGCTGAACTCGTGGTTGCCTGCTGATATAAACACATGATTGCCTGTAATGCGGCTGAGTTCGCGTCGTGCGAGGTGGTTATCGACGCAGCTAATCACTACGGAACCGGAGTGATCAAAGTGCCTGTCTGCATTGACCGGTTCGGTAATCCAGGCCGTATCCAGCCCTAATGCCAGATTCAGTCGTCTGCCAATGATTCGGGCTTTGTATTCCCCTATCTCCGCCGGTACAAAAAGCTGTCTGCCGCAGTTCTTCTCCTCTACCTTGTCGGGGTCAATCAGCAGTATGCGAGGTGCGTGCATCCGGCAACGCTGCATGTCATACACCATGCGCGCGGCAGTACGTGCCACTTGGGCACCGGTGCCTCCTACGCCGACGATGACGAGTTGCTTGATATGGACGTGGGGATCAAAGACATTCATCATGCCTCTCCAATCGCTTGAGCCAGCGTGCGTTTGACCGGAATGAGGTCGGATTTCGGATATACCCGTGCCTTGCGCCCTTCCAGTTCAACCAGCTTCTGCCGGATGTCGTGCGGATGGGACCGCGATTTGCCATTTACGGCATGGTTGCCAAACGGCGATCCGAGAAGCGCATCCCAGTCTGCGGTCAGTGAACTCGTCTGTAGTGCGGTGTCATCCACCCGCTGCACGCTGCCCCAGCAAATACTGCCGGCACTGAAGACGTTAGGCAGAGGCGCATGAAACAGCGGTGCATCCAACGCAGCCGGACGTTCCTTGACCGCGTAGACCTGGTACTGCGGGTTCTTGTTTTCGGTGGTCGTGCGGATGAGCACCAGCGGCGGCATCGGCACTCGCAAGGGTGTTTCAGAGCCTTCGATGAAGATGCCGGTCTTCTGTGGGCGGCGGTATTCGACCACCAACCGCTTGACCCCATCCTGCCGGACCAGCAGCGTATCGCCAGTCAGCAGCCCGGTATCAAAGGTCACTTTCGCTGCCAGCGCCAGGGCGATTTGTTCGGGATCCACGGCGTACTCCGTCACAGCATCTCCTTCGCGCTTTCGCAGCAGTACGCCAAAACTGTAAAACTCAAGTGTCAGACTCGGTTGTTCTTGTAGGGCCGCAGTCAAGCGCGGGCCAGTGAAGTCGAGGGTGGTCATGATTCTTGCGCTCCTTGTTGATTTGCCGTGCAAATGAACGATACAAGCGCTGGATGTTGTCTTGCAGCGCCTGTTGAATGCGGGGATTGTCTTGCAGCAGTGCCAGTCCGGCCTGAACTGATTCCATGATCTCGTCGGCTTCCTGGATAATAGCGATAGCGAATTCCAGCTGATCCTGTTCCCAGGTCAACGGCTCATAATCCCCCATCGTCGAGTAATCGAGATCAATCGAGCTATTGCCGGTTGCTGAACCGAGCCAACCGACCAGCCAGCCCACCTGGTGGTAACGTGAGTCAGGCTGTTCCACCAGGCTGACCATCAGTTGGTGCATGGCGGCATACGCATGATCCGGTATATCTATCGGGTAGTCGTCTGCTGGCTGGATGCCAAACAGCTTCGCCACTGGCACTACATCGGGATGATGAGCATAAAAATCCGGATCGTCCAACTGCGTGCCATACGCAGGCAGTGGAATTCCAAACCCCATCGATTCGATACAATCGAGCGGAATACCCCGCGCGGAGATTTCAGCGCAGATCAGGCTGTCGAGATCGTCATACTCCGCCCCATGGTGCAGTGCATCAACCGCGAGGGCGTAGACTTCGGGAAACGCATCGCGCGTGACATCCAGGGCAGCCGCTAAGGAGCCATCGTCGTTGAATTCGTCATCTGACAGCCCGTTCCAGAATGGATCGAATCGTGCCACAGCCTGCGCAAGACACAGCAGCGGATCATCCCGCAAGCCAGCCGCGAGAAAATGGTGTACATCTGTTAGTGTGGTCATAGTGCGTATTCCGGAATACTGATGTGAAGGAGGGGAATGGGCGTCAGATTGCTCAAGCGTTGCGCAGCCGCCGTGCAGCGCCCGGTGTAGGCCACGATTTCCGTGACCGCTTCGCGCAGCGTGTCACGCGGCACATCCGCCGGATAAAGCTGGGGACTTCTCTGCCTGAGCAAGGTCATCCCCAGTAGTTCCACCGGTGGCATAGCGGCCAGACACGCGCGCAGATCGTCGTGCGTCAGGCTCAACACGGTCGTTAACCTTTAAAGCCGGGCCGAACGAGGAAGGACACCGTTTTTTGTCCGTCTTGCTCGGTTTCGCGGATGGTGGCGTGGGCCACTTCGGGATAGGTGGGTTTGAGAAGAGCACGGATTTCCTCATTACTCCGGCCAGCCATCGAAGCGTCTTCTTTGATGCGGGTCGCACCGATGACAAAAACGCGCGGAGTCGGGTTGGTTTCGTTCGACATGATTTGATTCCTTTCAAGTTGGGTATTGGGCGATAGATACGACTACATCAAAGCGGGTTGTTCAGAAGCGTCAGCAGTTTCGGGGATTTCGGGGATGTCTTGCGCCGCCTGGCCTTCGGCAAGATCGTCTTGCGGTGTGTCAATGTCATCTGCGGCCACGACCGGATTGAGCTGCACGAACTGCTCCAGCCTGAACAACACCTTCAATTCCTTGTCGGTCAGTCCATCCAGTCTGCGCAGCACGGCAGGCGCAGCATCGATGCCAATTGGCGTCTTGCCATCCCATAACTCGCTGTCGAGCAGTCGTCCAGCCACCTTCAACGCCTGCTCCTGCGCTGTTTGATCCGCCTCGCCGCCAGTGATCTGCAAGAAACGCACCGGGATCGCGGTTGTACCCTTCTTCGATTTGGTGGGAACCTGTACTACCGGCTCTGGCGGTTCTGGCGATGCTGCTGGCGGGGGCGCTGTCTTGCGCGGCGGTACATCGGGGATGACCGGCGGATCGTTTTCCACGACCGCGAGTGCGGCCAGAGCCTGTTGAATCACAGTCGTGAAATCAGTTTCCGGTGAATAGGCAAACTGGCTCAGATTTGCCAGATCGCCACGCTGGATAAGCAGCGTACCTTCGCTGCCGGTTTCGGGTAACGTCAGGGTGATGATCGTTGGGGGTGGTGTCTCCGTCTTCTTCGACATGGGATTGTCCTTTTCTATTTGAGGAAGCTTGATGATCGGATTAACTGTCTTGCGTGAATAATCCGCCGTAATCTGACGGGTGGATCATCAGCATCTGGCAGATATCCTTGAGCAAAATCGAATTGCAGCGAAAACAATTGCCGTAACCCGTGCGAACATTGAAGCCAAACGAGGTGTGGGTATCCGCATGATGATGATTTTGCGGAAACAGACAGGGACCACTCAACCAGTCACCAGATCGGCGATAACCCTGCTCGATGAGGTTATCTGCCACGGCAGCGATCAGGGCGGGATTCAAAGCGCGGTTGGAACGAGCATGTCTCACAACCGGCGATGGCCGAGTGCAGGGGCGTCGCGGCGGCGGATGTTCGCTGGGCAGATCGAAGTCAGCCAGCATGTAACGCACATCACGCAAGACAACGATTTTGCACAGCGCATTACCACGCTGCGGTTTTGTATTTTGTGTTTGAGGCAAGCGAAGCGACTGGGCCGGTGACAATCTGTCTCCCCCCAATTTGGCGGCCAGCGCGTGCAGCATCTGTCGCGCAAGATGGAAGTCAGTAAGCGAAGTTCGCAGCCACCAATACGCGTGAAATCCTCCCGTGGTGAACGTGATGCAGGATGGCGTTGGACGCACTGTTTGCAGGCGTGCCAGCGTATCCGGTGAGGGATCATCCACGTCTACAAACAACGCAGGCAGCGCGAGCAGGTCGTCTAACCCGCCGCGCCGCCAGCGTCCAAGGTTGGTTTTGCGGGTCGCCATCGCCACGTATGCGCCCCAACCCTGCTGGTTTGCTTCCATAAGACGATCCACAGTTCGCGTAAGGCAGGCCAGATCACCGACCGGGACATGGCGCGAAGGCGTTGGGTGCTGCCCATCGGGATAGATAGCGGTGAACGTCAAAAAGCCCTGCTTACACGGGGCAAACAGGGCTTCGAGAAACGCCTGGGTATCGGGATGCATAACGCACCGCCTTAGAAGAGGGCAAGCTGTTGCGGTTCAGCCGGTTTGAGCGGAACCAGTTCGGGCTGGCGCTTGGGCCAATCCGGGATTTCAATCGGTGCCTCGTCGGTTTCGGGCACATCGAGTATGCCCACCTTACGCCGCCGCCGGACTTTCTTACGCGGTGGCAGCGGTACGGGGTTAAGAACTGGTTGTGGTTCGTGCTCGATGCTGTCGGGCATCTCGATGACCACACCACCGAGTTCCTCAACACCAAAGCGAATGAGATCATCCGTACTTTCGCTGTCGTGTGCCGGTTCCGGTTCGGCCACAAACCACGCGCTGTCGGTGGGGTCAGCTTGTTGGGCATGGCGTGCGAAGAGGTCACGCAGGTCGGTTACCGTCTCGTCCTGGTCGATGGCCTTCGCCAGCTCAGCCAACAGGTCCGCGCCGCTTTCACCGCCGCCGGTGAGGTCACTCAACCCGCCACCGCCAGTTTCGCCGTAAAGCAGGTTGGCTGCCTGCTGCTTGCGCCCAATCAGGTTCACCGCCTGGTGCTCCATCGTGCCTTCGTAGAAGGGATAAAACACCTTACACGGCAGGTCCTGGATGATGCGCCACGCGCGCCGCGACGCCTGCACAACGGTGAACAGGGAGTAGTCGATCTCGTAAAACGCCAGCGTTGGAAACGCGACGAGATCGAGGCCGGTGGAAACCAGACGAGGATTGGTGATGAGCACATTGCAGCCTGCTTCCAACTGCTGTTGAACCAGGCTCTCACGCCGATCCGGATCGACGCTGCCCTTGAGCACAAACGGGCGAGCTTCAGGGATATGTTCGCGGATGATCTGTTCCAGCCGGGGTTGGATGTCGCGCGTGCGCGTCTGGCGCAGGAAAACACCGACGTTACGGCCCTGGGCGAGTTCCTCGCGGATCATCTCAACCAGCCATTCCTCTTTGGGATACAGCCGGTCATTCCCCAGGCCGGGCATGTCGTGCACCGGGATTTCGATGAAGTGATCGCTTTCGCGGTCGAAGCGGCGCTTGTGGATGACCTTTTCGCCCCGGAATGGTGCAGTCGGCCAGGCCAGCAGTGTTTGCAGATAACGCCCCAAAAACGATGCGTCACCCTCCATCCGGCATTGGAAGAGGTACGTGCTCAGTTTGTCCTTGGCACGCTTGTAGTGCAGCTCCATGTCGCCATCCATCGGGATGGGTACCGGAGTTTCCTCAAAGTCCGGCATCGCACGCCCGATGTCCTGAAGTCCCACAAAAATCGTGTGGTCAATGATTTCGCGGACCAGCAGGGGGGAGCAGCCCGGCGCTTCCTTGGGCTTGTGTTCCACGCGCCGTTTGCCGGTGTAGTGCCCGCCCTTGTCGTACTCTGGGCGGTATTCAACGATGCGCTCCAACGCGCCCATCGTCCGCACCCACGCCGCCTGCCCCTTGGTGCCCCAGGGATACTGCTCACGCACGCGCGGATTGAAGGAAAACTCAAGCCCGTACAACCCACTGGCCTGCCCGCCGTAGAGCGTGCCGGTCAGCCCAACAGTCTTGGCTGCTGTTTGCGCAAACGTCATCAACGCCGCGCCCTGGTCGGTAGTGGTGGACTTGGATTCGTGCACTTCGTCGGCGAGCACCAGGTACACCCGGTTCGGAAACACGGTGGCGATGTAGTCAGCCAGCGGCATACGCGGGTTGCGTTTGGGGAATTTCTCACCTGGTTTGGGGGCCGAGAAGGTACGAGCGAACTGCCACAACGCCCCGCCGCACGACGGGCAGGTCTGCGGTGCGCGTGCCAGCCATTTTTCATCGGCGATGATCGCCTCGCCGTTTTTCGTGCGGGTGACGGTGGCGCTGCAATTGGGACAGATGGGAACCCTGGCAGTCAGGATACGGTCACCGGTCAGGTTCTCCGGTCGGGCTTCGTCATACGCCCAGCGTGCGGTATGCACCTTGCGCCACTGCACGGCAGATTCCCAGCCCTCCGCCAGCTTCGCCATCTCACGGGGGATGATGCCAACCTTGAGTGTCATCGGCAGGTCCGCATCCATAAACGCGCGCACGTCATCCACCCGTTTGAGGATTTTGGCATGAACGCGCACTCCCACCGATTGGGTGACCATCTCGATTTCGCGCTGCCACTTTTTGGTCAGGTGAGGCGGACTCATTACCACCACCACCTGGTCCGGTTTCATGTGCGGGCGCAGCGTGATCGCCAAAGCCGCACCAATCGCCGTTTTGCCAACGCCCGGTTCCCCGACGATGATCACACCTTGGCGGTGCTGTAAGGCAGTGTAGGTTGAGGCAACGATGTGCTTCTGCGTCTCATAAAGCGAGTTGCCATTGAGCCGCACGCGGTTGAGAATGGGGGCGAGTTTGCCGTAATCGAAGTCATACAGCGGGGTGAAGTGCCGATCCAGATAACCCAGCAAAGCGCTTTTGTGCCGCCCGATGAAGTCCACCAGAGCCGCATCGCCGCTCATGTCAGTGACTTCACCACGTTCATTGAGCAGCGTGATCGTCACCTGCGGGCGTGTGCGGTAGACTTCGCGCTCGGTCGTGGTTTCGTCGGCCTCGTCAATGTCGCCGCCTTCGACCAACTGCTCAACTGGCTCGACCGTGCTGCGCACTGCCGCGCGCCCTTCCTCGGTCTGCACGACGATACCGTTGAACAAGCCAGCCGCCAACACCAGCGCCAACTGACCACCGCGTGGCCGCACCACCGGACGCACGTTCTCCACCGGTGGAGGAGGCTCCAGCAGCCGTTGAAAACCCGCACCGAACTGCGCGCCATCGGCCTGGACCGCCTGCAATGCCAGCTCCGGTGTGATGACTTTCGGAGCGAACACAAAGCGGCGTATGATACGTGGTTGCGGGAAGGCGTAGAGGGGTGTGTCTTGCGCGGTCAATTCGCGGGGATGGGCCGCGTCTTGCAGAATACGCTGCGCGAACTGCGCCGGTTCATCGGGTGGTGTGCCTTCCTGCGCGACCACCACCACGTGGACATACTCACCCAGGTGCAGCCCCGGCAGCCGCCAGATATCGACAGTTTTGCAGTGTTTGGCCAGAAATGCCGCCGCGTCTGGCGTGACGTGATGTGCGTAGACGACCCACATCATGTAGCCGCCCGGAGCCAGCCATTTCCAGCTGTGCTTGAGCATCCCAAGCTCACGCCGTTTGTCGTCTTTGTTGGTTACATCCCAGGTGTACGGCGGATTGCACCACACGGCGTTGAAACTGCCCAACGAGGCACGCAAGGTGTAGAGATCCCCCTGCACGGCCTGAATCGGGCCAAGCAGTTTCTGGCACGCGGCGGCGCGGTCGGTGTCGAGTTCATTGGCATAGGGCGTCAGCTGCCATGCTTCAGCCAGATGATGTAGCGCTTCGCCTTCACCCGCGCACGGGTCGAGCAGCCGCCCGCCCTTGGACGCTGGCGCGAATAACGAAGCAATAGCGGGGAGTTGATCCCGTGGGGCAGGATAGTATCCTCCCAATTCGATAGAGGTGAGACGTGCGCACACGATAATTTCTCCCTGAACACAAAAACGCCCCGTGACCGGAGAACCGATCACGGGGCGCTGTCTGACGAAAGAGTCGTTTTACGGAAGCGAAATAACACCGGAAATCAGGCCATCCTGGATAATGCCTGTCCAACGCGATTCATCCAGGGTAATCAGCCACACCTGCGCACCCCCATAACACACGCAGCGCTGCATCAGGTGTTCCAGGCGACCTTGCTGCACCAGGAATGCATACCATTCGGGAAACACGGCCACCTTGACCAGCTTCGAGATGTGGTCACCCAGGATCGCTGTTGCCTGGTCCTTGTCCGCGAAAAACATGTAGGTGGTCGTCAATTCGGAGTAGACCGGTTCGGTGATGGCTTTGTGGACTAACAGCAGATGATCTATCGCCAGTCCTTCCAGCTTACGTTGAAAGCGCGTGTACAACCCCGGTTCGGGTGGTTGTAAGACGATGCTTGATCCGGTGTCCGGCACAATGCGTGCTTCCTTGCCTTGCGCCAAACGCGCCCAGACCGCCTCAACGGACGTGGCCGGACCGGCGATGTCGAGATACACCGGTTGGTTGTCGTGCAGCGCCGCCCCGAACACGAAACAGTCCCCTACGACATTCATCCTGCCAACGTACTGCTGCGGAATGAGTTGAGTAGTCATGGTTGTTTCCTCCTACGCCCAGGGATCGTCGAGGCGAATAGTGGCGACTGCGGGCAGCGCGGGACAGCGCGTGATGCGCTCCATATCCTTCTGGAACTGCTCGGCAAACCGGCGTAAGACACGCTCTTGATAGGTTTCCCGGTGAGATGCTGGCGTTGTAAGACGCGGTGAATAACGAGGTGATGGTGATACGGTGGGCACAGGCGGATTATCGTGCGTGACTGGCTCACTGATTGTGCCTTGTGAACCAAGGAGTGCGGTGATTTCACCGGGTAATTCGCGCCCGATGAAATACCATTGGTGGCGTTTCTTCGACCAGCGGCAGCCATATGCCTTGAGGGTCTCGCGATGACGGTACGTCTGTGAGAGTGCCTTCGGCACACGGCGCTCGTCGCTGATCCAAAACCAGGGAACAGCACCCCCAGGTTTTTCTGTACGCACGATGACCAGGCCGTTGCCGCTCAGTGTTTGCGTGACGGTTTCATTTTGAGACATCGGGATGCCTCCCGTCTTGCGCGGCAACAAGCTGTTCGTGGAAACGCCGGATGGCCGGGGGCGGGTTGTCATTGCCCCGCATGATTTCCCCCGTACCGTGAGCCAGCATCTCGACACCTTTGCCGAACTTCTCGACCAGGTAACTCGCACTGGGGTCTTCACGTAAGACAATCTCAGCGGATTGGATGATCTGTGCGCACGCCAGCAGCCAGTAATACGGAGCCGTGCCCCGCCAACCGGGCAGCAGTGCGGCATGGTCCAGCGTCCGGACGAGCGCGCGCCGTGCGGATTCGGCCAGTGCCAGCGTTGCCATGTGGGCGATCTTTTCGCGCGCTTCCCAGGGACGTTCGCCAGTGGCGAAATGGTCGAGATGGTCAACCGCGTGTTTGACCAGGGCTGGCGTATGATCATCGAGCGCGCCCAGCGCATTGCCGAGCCGTTTTCCGACTCCGGCGTAGAACTCCGCACCGGACAGTTCCATTGACGCATTGATGAGCAGGTTCATGATCTGGTTGTGGTGTTCGTCGTTGACTTCGGCCCGCGTCACTCGTTCGTCAAGACCGAGCGCAGTCGCGAGAGCCAGGCTGAACGCGCGGTAGGTGTTATTGTTGTAGCAGGCGTGATAACGTGCAAATACGACCTGCGGAATGGTTGTCGTTTGGGACATGCAATACCTCCGAAGGGATAACATGAAGGAGTTGCGAAAAAGGGAAAAAGAGACCGCGACCAACCGAACAGGCTAATGGCGAACAACTCGCGCGAGGGAGGATACTGTCTTGATCGGCCCGATCTCAACACCTCGATGACTGCGCGGTTATGCCTGGGCGTGACCAAGCCTGATCCGGGGATGGCTCAGTATTCAGCGGCCTTTCCGACACCGAGAAACTCTCGGTAGCCCACGACGCCCGCAGTATTCAACCCACCGGAACGAAAATATTCCGGCGGTTGGAGGTGGATGACATACACGTCCTTGCACACGCTCGATAGGGTCACGCCAGCACGTAATGTGGTGGGCAAAGGGCCTCGTACATGACCCGTAGCGTGTGTAAATCCGCGATGTGTTTTTTAAGCTAGCTATAAAAGTCAAGTGCCAGTTCCGAGATGTTAAGTTGGCTCCTCTATCGTTTCCGGTTGCGGCCTGGACGTGGCATCTGGCGGCGTGCTGCCAACACGCCGGGAATCCAGCTCACATTCAGAGGCCCTTCCGGCACCCGAGCAGCTGCTCGGGTAGTCCACGACCATCGGAAACGCCCATAGCGAAGCGGGGATGCTTCGCTACTTCGGAGGAGTTTTCATCTCAGAACGGACACAGGCTCGCTAGGGCTTCAGCTGCGCATAATCCGCAGCGCCACGAAGCTTTGCAATCCACCCGTAGCCGGGGCCGTTCAGTCGATGGGTTGGAAAGGTGCAAGTTCGCCATTCTTTGCGCAGGGCGTTCGAGGGGGGGTGTCGGCGGAGCCCTGCACGGTTTTCTGGTGAGGGGCGATTAGCTTCATCAATCGCCCCGGCACCAGCCCGGAAGAAAACCGTCGCAGCAGCCCGCAGGGCTGGACACGTCCCCGCGCCCTGCGACTATGGCGAATAACTTGCACCTAACCCATCGATCTGGCACCGCGACGAGATTGCCGCGTCGTCAGGCGATACTCGGCACAGCTGTTCCCGGTGGGAGCTGTTCCTGAGCAGAAACCGGTTTAGCCGGCAACACACAGTAGTACGGTTTATTGTCTCTCAGGACCGCATATATGATATGAATCAATTTGTTGGCCACGGCACCGATAGCAACCTGGTAGTGTTTGCCTTCCGCCATCTTGCGCTGATGTAATGCTTTCAAGGCGGGATCGGTTCGTGTCGCTGCAACCGCAGCTTGCCAGATCACGCGGCGTAGAAACGGCGAGCCGCGTTTGGAAATGTGAGCTGTACTGGCAGTAAACTGCCCACTCTGGAACACGGGCGGATCGATACCGGTGTACGCGACCAGCGACTCGGCATTTTTGAACCGGCGCACGTCCCCGATTTCGCTCAAGATGGCTGCGGCCAGGACGGGCCCGACCCCCGGAATGGTGGTCAGGTACTGCGGTATCGAATCCAATACAGCTGCTATATCACGCCCCAACGCTTTCACCTGCTGCTTCAAAAAAGTGATCTGCTCAACCAGGAGCCTGATTTGAATGCTGTACGCTTCCTGTCCAAAGGTGACGCCAAATGAACTCTGCGCTGCCTGGAGGATTTCTCTGGCTTTTGCTTCCCCCAGGTGGTAGTTACTTTGTATCTGGACGAACGCAGTCAACTCTTCCAGACCCAGCGCCGCAATCTCGCTCGGTGTTGGATAGGTGCCCAAGAGTGCCATGGCTGTCTTGCCAAACATCGGCTGAAACAGATCCTCGAACTCCGGGAAAACCTGCTCCAGCAGTGAATGGATCCGCCGCTTTTGATTGGCCAGATAGGTAGTGAGGTCCACGCGTTGTCGCGTTAACTGCCGCAAACCCAGGATTTGCGCCGAAAGCAGCGGCGTTTCTTCATCCAGCCCCAGGCGTACCATTTCGGCGATACACCAGGCATCGATCCGATCTGTTTTCGCCGGTCGAATGTTGAGCTTCCGATAGGCGCTGCTTCGCAAGGGATTGAGAACAACAACCCGGTGTCCTCCATCCGACAGATGGCTGTGTATCGCCAGCCAGTATGGTCCGGTTGCTTCAAGCGCGAACGTGAGGGGTTCCCGGTCTGGATTTACTCGTTCGATCCGTTGGAAAAGTAGTCGGAGGCCCTCGTGCGAGTTCTTGATTGTGAAGCTCTTGCCACGGAGAGTCCCGTTTTCGCTGACGATGGCCACTTCGTGCTGGCGCTTGTGGATGTCCACACCGATGTACAGCATGTTTCGCTCCTTCGCCATGTCTTGACCGAGCTGTGCACACTGGTTTTCGGGGCATCACCCACCCTCGTGCCGGGCAGCCTCATTCGACATCCGTGGACTGTGAGGCTTGCTGCATCACGCCACATCTAGCTCATTCGCCTTGTAAGGCAGCGAGGGCGGAGCAACACTCTTAACAACGTGGAGAGCTCAGCTCCCACTGGTGCGAGACGCTGACCCCGACCAGTCGCTTGCATTGTGCGCCTTGATCGGCTGATCCGCAAGCCTCACGTCGTTGCCATCACTATATATGAGGTGCGACTACGCAAGGCAACAGCCCAGCCGCACTAGCGCGGATGTCGTCGCAGACCGGCCTGAACTTCGCATGAGCGCAGCGGCACCAGCCAGAGCGAAGTTCAGAGTCCGCAGCCCGTAGGGCTGGACATCCGCGCGCGGATGGGCAGACTTGCGAATCAGTCGCACCGAAAGACATCGCCCTGGACACTGCGATTCATGCACAGAGGCTCCGTCCATCAGATGGCGTATGACACTATCTTCGCATGTAGCCAATGTGTTTGTTTTCCATAAGCCGCACTCTAATCAACACACTTACGGAATAAATTCAATATTTATTGAAAAAAAACCCTTTTTGAATGTCTAAATCGCTTACAGTTGATCATTTGGACTGGTTTCTCATCTTTTCCGTGATCGTGTTATTATGTTGGGTGGTGAGAAGTCTCATTTCACTTGTAATGAATTCAAAAGGGCGTTGTTATGGAAGATCGCTTTTTTACCCAACCTATTCTCAATTCTCCTTATGAGTATCCAATGCGGCATTGGGAGCTAGATAGCGATGGGCAACCAACTCAGAGAATCCTTGAAAGACGTCGAAGTGCTGAATTTATCACGCCTATTCCAAAGCCCAGAAAACGCAAAGACTCTCCCAAACAACTTGAGCTGATATTGAATGAGGGGAAAGGTCTTTCATCTAGCGAACAACAATATGATCCTACTGGTACTATCAATTTAGTGCGGGGATTTGTAGACGCTTGGCGCAAGATTCCAAACCCTAATGATTGGAAAGTAACCCCTGAGACAGCACGACTGTTGCAACATTGGCGGCATCACCAATTCAGTTCCGTTCGTCCATTCTTTTGTCAGATAGAAGCTGTTGAAACCTTGATCTGGCTGACTGAAGTTGCGCCCCAATCAGTGAAACGAGAGAGAGAAGTTTTAGAACGTTTACAGGATGCAAATGCTGCGGCTAACCCTGAACTGTTTCGTATCGCACTGAAAATGGCAACCGGTTCGGGAAAAACCACTGTCATGGCAATGATTATCGCGTGGCAAACGATCAATTCTGTTCGGCACTCGACCAGTAGACGCTTTACGCGTGGTTTCTTGGTAGTTGCTCCGGGAATCACGATTCGTGATCGGTTGCGTGTTTTGCAACCCAATGATCCGGACAGCTACTATGATAGCCGAGAGCTTGTCCCAAAAGATATGCTTCCTGATCTGGGGAAAGCAAAAATCGTTATCACGAATTACCATGCATTTAAGTTGAGAGAAAGAATCCAACTCGCTAAAGGAAGTCGCTCTTTACTGCAGGGGCGTGGTGAAGAGTTAAGCACGCTGGAAACGGAAGGCCAGATGCTTCAGCGGGTGATGCCTGAATTGATGAGTATGAAAAACGTCATGGTTCTAAATGATGAGGCACACCACTGTTACCGTGAAAAGCCAGAGAAGGATGAAGAGAACGGGTTCGAAGGAGATGATCGCGAAGAAGCAGAGAGCAACAATGAAGCCGCCCGGCTCTGGGTCACTGGTTTGGAAATTGTTGAACGGAATTTAGCTATTGCTCAGGTTGTTGATCTTTCAGCGACTCCTTTTTTCCTAAAAGGGTCCGGTTATGCTGAAGGCACCATCTTCCCCTGGACAATGAGTGATTTTTCTTTGATGGACGCTATTGAATGTGGTATTGTCAAGCTTCCGCGTGTCCCTGTTGCGGATAACATTCCCGGCGGCGATATGCCCAAATTCCGCAATATTTGGGAACACATACGCACCAAGATGCCGAAGAAGGGCCGGGGAAAATCTAAAGACTTGGATCCCCGTAGTTTGCCAACCCAACTGCAAACCGCCTTGGATGCGCTTTACGGACACTATAAAAAGACATTCGAACTTTGGCAAGAAGCTGGGATCGGGACACCGCCATGTTTTATCATCGTTTGTCAAAACACCTCGATTTCCAAACTGGTTTACGACTATGTCTCTGGCTTTGAGTATGAGCAAGAAGATGGCACTCTTGTACGCGAAAATGGTCGCCTTGAACTATTTCGCAACTACGACGAACATTTAAATCCTTTCCCTCGCCCCAACACCCTGTTAATCGACAGTGAGCAACTCGAATCCGGAGACGCGCTGGACAATAACTTCCGCAAAATGGCCGCAGATGAAATCGAACGGTATCGAAGAGAAATTCTTACGCGAACTGGTGATCAACAGCAAGCCGAAAACATTACGGATTCGGATTTGCTCAGAGAAGTAATGAACACCGTTGGTAAACCAGGTGCCTTGGGTGCTCAAATCCGTTGTGTGGTATCGGTGTCGATGTTGACTGAAGGTTGGGACACCAACACCGTAACACATATTCTGGGTATTCGGGCATTTGGAACTCAATTGCTTTGTGAACAGGTTGTAGGGCGGGCATTACGTCGCCAATCGTATGACTTGAATGAAGAGGGGCTATTTGACGTCGAATATGCGGACATTCTTGGCATTCCGTTCGACTTCACTGCCAAACCGGTAATCTCAAAACCGCAAACACCTCGTGAGACTGTCCATGTTAGAGCGGTACGCCCAGAACGGGATCATCTGGAAATCAGATTTCCCCGTGTAGAAGGATACCGGGTGGAACTGGCCGGGGAAAAACTGACAGCCAAGTTCAGCGAGGATTCTGTGCTAGAGCTATCACCTGGACTTGTCGGGCCCTCGGTTACCAAGAATGCAGGCATTATAGGTGAGGATGTTGATCTAAGTCTCATCCATACAGATGACTTGAGACCTTCAACGCTGTTGTTTCATTTGACAAGGCGTCTGATATACACGAAATGGCGTGACCCCAACGAAGAACCTAAACTTCATTTATTTGGTCAGCTCAAACGTATCACTAAACAGTGGTTGGAAAGCTATCTCGTGTGTACAGGCAACACCTACCCGGCCCAGTTAATGTACCAGGAACTGGCAGATATGGCTTGCGAGCGAATTCATGCTGGCATTATCACCAGTGCTTTGGAGGATGAAAACCCAATCAGGGCAATTATCGATCCATACAACCCTGTTGGCTCGACGATGCATGTCAATTTTTACACCTCCAAAGCAAGTCGCTGGCAAACGGATGCCCGCAAATGTCATGTCAATTGGGCGGTGCTAGACAGCGATTGGGAGGGAGAGTTCTGCCGGGTTGTGGAATCTCATCCCCAAGTACGCGCGTATGTAAAAAACCAGGGCCTGGGCTTAGAAGTCCCCTACCGATATGGTTCAACTGCGCGTAAATATATCCCAGATTTCATCGTACAAATTGATGATGGACAGGAAGATTACCTGAACCTGATTGTTGAGATTAAGGGATTTCGTGGCGAAGACGCCAAAGAGAAAAAGGCTGCCATGGACACCTATTGGATACCGGGTGTGAACAACCTGGGAATCTATGGGAGATGGGCCTTTCTTGAACTTAGAAATGTGTATCTAATGGATGCCGAATTTAAAGGAAAAATCGAAGCTGAATTTAAGGCTTTGGTAGCAGCAGTATCCGAGCAAGGGAAAGGCTAAGAAAATGGCGAAAAAAAGGAAAACTCCCATAACTGTAGAAACCTTTACTCATGGAGAAGCTGCTCGCAAAAATATCCCAACAGCCGAGCTTGAACCAGTAATGCACGAGGACGAAAAAGCTCCGATTCTCGTAGCTTACGAACGCCGTAATCGCGATCTCGATCCGCAATTGGTGTGGCGTGGTAAAGATATGCTGGGTTGGTCGGATTTAATCGTATCTGCTCCGCCCCTATATATCCAAGAGAAAATTCATCCAAAGGTACTGATCGACGATTTACGTAAGCAAACCGAAGAAATGGAGCAGGATGGGTTACCTCAACAGCTAGACCTTTTTGCTGATTTCAACGGACTGCCTAGCGAAGCGGCCAAAACAGAGTTCTACCAGCACGATGCCAACTGGAGCAATCGCATGATCCTGGGGGACAGCTTGCAAGTAATGGCTTCATTGGCAGAGCGAGAAGGGTTGCGAGGAAAGATTCAGTGTATTTATATCGATCCTCCCTACGGCATCAAATTTAACTCTAATTTTCAGTGGTCAACTACAAGTCGAGATGTAAAGGATGGAAAAGTTGACCACATCACCAGAGAACCAGAACAAGTAAAGGCTTATCGAGATACTTGGCGCGATGGGGTCCATTCTTACCTGACCTACTTGCGCGACCGACTTACGGTGGCGCAAGAATTGTTGGCGGACTCTGGCTCTATTTTCGTACAAATTGGCGACGAGAATGTGCATCGAGTACGAGCATTGCTGGACGAGATATTCGGGGAAGAAAATCTAGTCAGTGAGATAAGTTTTAAGAAAACTGGTGGACAAAGTTCAACCGCACTAGCAAATGTAGTTGATTATATTCTCTGGTATTCAAAATCTAGTAAGAACCTCAAATATAGGCAGCTATTCGAGGAAAAGAAACCAGGCGAGGAAGGTGCCACAAACTATACATGGATTGAAACAATTGATGGTGAACGCAGACCCTTAACTGCCAACGAAAAACGAGGTGAAGCGTCAGTCTCAAAGAATGTTCGAATAATGCAACCCTATCCTATGTTTTCAGACGGTCCATCAGGAAAGGATGATCGTTTTCAATGGAGAGGTGACGTATATCAACCATCTCGAAACGCGCATTGGAAAACTCACGACGCAGGACGTGAGAGATTGGCTATGGCGGACCGCTTGCTGGCACAAGGCAAAACTTTGCGCTTCGTCAATTATTTATCAGACTATAGTGTAACTCCGATCTTAAACATATGGACTGATACTCAAACTAGCGGGTTTAGTTCTGATAGAATTTATGTTGTACAGACACTCACAAAAGTCATTGAACGCTGCATTCTAATGACAACCGATCCCGGTGATCTTGTATTGGACCCAACGTGTGGATCAGGTACTACAGCCTATGTTTCCGAACAATGGGGACGACGTTGGATTACTATCGATACTTCACGAGTGGCCTTAGCCTTGGCCCGATCTCGGATTATGGGGGCTCGATATCCATATTATATTTTGAAAGACAGTCGCGAAGGACATTTAAAAGAGGCCGAAATCTCTCGCTCTGTTTACTCCGAAGAATCGGCGTTTGAAGATATACGGCAAGGATTTGTATATGAACGGGTTCCACATATTACGTTGGGCGATATCGCCAACAATATTGAAATCGATGTAATTTGGGAGAATTTCCAGGAGGAGCTTGAACTAATACGTGAGCGACTCAACCTGTTGTTAACTGAGATGTGGGAAGAATGGGAAATTCCACGAAACATCAATGATAAATGGCCACAAGAAGCTAAAGACCTACATGATCGGTGGTGGGAACTGCGTGTTGCACGACAAAAAGAAATCGATGCCTCCATCGCCGCTAGTTCTGAATACGAATATCTGTACGACAAACCCTATGAAGACACCTCGAAGGTGCGTGTAGCTGGGCCGTTTACGGTTGAGAGTTTGTCGCCACATCGCATCCTTGGGATTGATGAGAACGATGAATTAATCGACTCTCAGGTAGATGGAACAGCAGGCGTTGATGCGGGACAAAGCTTTGTGCAGATGATCCTTGAAAATCTCAAAACCGCAGGGGTTCAGCAGGCCCACAAGGAAGACAAGCTCAACTTTTCGTCGCTTACGCCATGGCCTGGAGAGTATATTTGTGCCGAGGGACGTTACTTTGAGAGCGGTGATAAAGGTACCACTGAAAGGCGCGCAGGGATTTTCATCGGGCCGGAATTTGGTACAGTTAGCCGACCAGATCTCGTCGCGGCAGCACGTGAAGCCGGTGATGCTGGCTTCGAGATATTGATTGCCTGTGCGTTCAACTACGACGCTCACTCGACTGAGTTTGAGAAGCTGGGTGCCATTCCGGTGCTTAAAGCCCGCATGAATGCTGATCTGCATATGGCTGATGATCTCAAGAATACCGGCAAAGGCAACCTGTTTGTAATCTTTGGTGAACCGGATATTGATGTCTGGGAAATCGAAGATGGGCAGATTCAGGTCAAGATTAACGGTGTAGATGTCTTCCATCCCAATACAGGAGAAATCCGTAGCAATGGGGCTGAAGGAATTGCCTGTTGGTTCATCGACACTGATTATAACGAAGAGAGTTTCTTCGTACGGCACGCCTACTTCTTAGGGGCCAATGACCCCTATAGCGCATTGAAAACAACGCTCAAAGCCGAAATAAATCAAGAAGCCTGGGAAACACTGAATAGTGACACCTCACGGTCCTTTGATAAGCCGACATCAGGACGGATCGCGGTCAAAGTGATCAATCATTTGGGCGATGAAGTTATGAAGGTTTTCAAGGTGGACTAATGGAATTCAGAATTTCAGACACGTTTATTGACAGCCTGAGCAAGTTGACCAACCAGGAGCAAAAAGAGGTCAAGACCACGGTTTTTGATCTTCAAGTCAACCCGGCCAGCCCAGGGCATAGATTTCATAAGCTAGAGCGCGCCAAAGATCCAAGGTTTGCTTCGGTAACCGTTAGCAAAGATATCCGCTTGATCGTTCACCGAAGCCAGAACAGCTTATTGGTTTGTTATGTCGATCATCATGACGATGCATATCAATGGGCACAACGGCGCAAGCTAGAAACGCATCCGACAACAGGCGCGGCCCAGTTGGTCGAAGTGCGCGAGACGGTGCAGGAAATTACGATACCATCGTATGTTCCCGAAACCCGCCAAAAGCCCAAACTATTTGTTGATATCTCTGATGATGAACTACTTGGTTTTGGTATCCCTCCTGAGTGGCTGGAAGACGTGCGTAACGCTAATGAAGACACAGTGCTTGAATTGGCGGATCACTTACCTGTTGAAGCAGCCGAGGCTCTACTCGAGTTAGCCACGGGTGGCACTCCTACTGCGTCTGAAATCGCTCCGCCTGCCACTAATCCCTTCGAGCATCCCGATGCACAACGCCGTTTCCGTATGATGAGTGAAACAGAGGAACTGGCCCGTGCCTTGGAGTATCCGTGGGAGAAATGGACAGTCTTTCTGCACCCCAGACAACACCAGATCGTCACCGCAGACTATTCTGGTCCTGCTAGAGTCTATGGTTCTGCTGGAACGGGCAAGACCATTGTCGCCTTACACCGAGCAGTGCATCTGGCAAAAAACAATCCAAACACCCGTGTCCTACTGGCTACCTTTTCCGACGCTTTAGCCAATGCGTTGCAAACCAAGTTGCGCCGGTTGATCTACAACCAGCCCAAACTTGGTGAACAGATCGAAGTGTATGCCATGGAGGCCATCGGGCAACGTCTTCATCACCTGATTTTTGGCAAAGTACAAATCACTTCGACAGAACACATTCGAGATTTACTGGCCAAAGCCGCAGAAACAGTCGCTGATCAGAATTTCTCCCTAAAATTCCTACTATCGGAATGGGAAGAGATTGTGGACGCTTGGCAATTGGACAGTTTGCAGTCATATTTGACTGTTCCTCGATTGGGGCGGAAAACCAGGCTACCAGAGAGCCAGAGAACAACCTTATGGGCGATCTTCGAGCAAGTGCAAGCAGCCCTCAGCACTCAAGGGCTGACAACGCAGGCAGGTTTATTTAATGCGTTAACAAAGCACTATTCAGATGGAGCGAATTCACCCTTTGACTTTATTGTTGTCGACGAATCACAGGATATCAATGTAGCACAGTTAAAGTTCTTGGCAGCATTATCCGGCAAGCGTGCTAATGGTCTGTTTTTTGCAGGGGATCAGGGCCAACGTATTTTCCAGCTACCGTTCTCGTGGAAATCGCTTGGCGTTGATGTTCGTGGACGCTCAAAACGTCTGTGGATAAATTACCGTACATCCCATCAAATTCGAATGCAGGCTGACAAATTGTTAGGTCCAGAATTATCTGACGTGGATGGAATTACGGAAAATCGTCAGGGAACCATATCGGTATTCAATGGTCCTCAGCCTGTTATTGAAGGTTACAACACGAAAGAAAAAGAGATTCAAGCCGTCTCTCAATGGATCACTGCTCAGATTGATGCCGGAATTGTCCCGGATGAAATTGGTATCGTTGTACGTTCAGATCAGGAGCTTGAACGGGCAAAAATCGCAACTGAAAAAGCAGGTCAATCTTTCAAAGTGCTTGATGAAAGAGTCTCAACATTAGCTGGCAATATCTCGCTATGTACTATGCACCTTGCTAAAGGGTTGGAGTTTCGGGCCGTTGCTGTAATGGCGTGTGATGATAATGTGATTCCCTCACAAGAACGAATTAACGCAATTGCAGATGATGCGGACCTGGAAGAAGTGTATAACACTGAGCGGCACCTGCTTTATGTGGCATGTACACGTGCACGCGATGAATTGCTGGTCACTTGTGTTGAGCCAGCATCTGAGTTCTTGGATGATCTGAAAACATAAGAGGGTAGTGGAGAACCATTGACTGATGAGCAAATTTTGATTGGCAAACACCTACGTGTCAACCCGCTGAATGAGGGGAAATCGGTTCATTTGTGGGCTGCCGATTCAGTGATTCAAATCCCATCAGTCAAAAACCCATCACCACCAATGCTATCCTTCGGTTCAAAGGTCGAATCCTGGGGAAGACCAAAGTGAATTTGGCTAAACGTTTACTCATTCTGTCTTGCACACAACGAAAGCAGAATTCGTCCAAACTCCTACCTGCATTAGAGCGATACGATGGACCAACTTTTCGTGTTCTACGTAAATTCTTTAGAGAAAATCCGAATCAATTTGACGAGTTAGACGTGTTTATACTATCAGCAAAACATGGCCTCATCCCTGGAGGTCAACTGATTGATTACTATGACTGGAAAATGTCCTCTGATCGTGCTAAAGAACTTCGGAATGGGGTACATCAGGAATTTTCCAAGTTACTCAAATCCAATTACTCAGATGTCTGCCTGGCCGTAAGTAGTATCTATCTGGATGTACTCCAGGCCCGCGAGTCATTGATAACGCCCACTGTTTCGATCACTATTACGAATGGCCCACAAGGGAAAAAGCTGACACAACTCAAAAAGTGGCTTTGGCATATAGAAGTAGAAAATGCCTCATACCGTGAGAACATTAAACCAACAGGGACAGCGCGGATTAGAGGTGTCGAGTTAGAATTGTCTCCGACTCAAGTTATTGAGCTTGCCCAAACAGCCCTACGAGAAGACGGAAAAGGAGCAGATCGTTTCCGCGAATGGTATGTTCAGATCGACAGCCACCAAATATCCCCAAAGTGGTTGGTTAGCAAATTGACAGGTATTTCAGTTAGTGATTTTACATCTGGTGAAGCTCGACGAGCACTTGGACGTTTGGGATTAAGATCGTACCGGTTAAATACGGAGATTGGCGATGAAGCTGGAGATTCTTGATTCCGGAAACAAAATTGTTGCCACCTATACTATTTCAGGCTTGTCAATGCTCAATGTTGAGGCTTGGATGCAAATACCTGAAGTTACGATACGCTTGGATCAGCTTTTACAGGAAGTGATGGGTTTTAATACAATCGACCTTGTGACTCAGGAGCCTGTTTTTTGGGAAACCCAAGTTAGGTTTTATTTGCCTACTCCAATCCATAATGCAATGTTGAACAGACTGGCTGTAGACGAATCAAATGAGGAGGAGTCGTCCCCGATACAACATCTCACACCAAACAGTACGGAAGTTGAACTTATCGAGAATCCCCCAGTGAAGTTTGATCTCGCCCTAATCGCAGTTGCTTACGAGATTGCACAAAATCACCAGCCAAATACCAGGTTCCAAGTGAGAATCACAGATGGACAATAAGTTTATTACTTTGAGCGAGTTTCTTTCAGATTATCGGTTTTTGGGAACTTGGGAACTTAGCTACACCGATAGCACACATCTTGAACCTGAAAAGTATGTGCCATTGGGATCGTTTTCGATCGATAGTCCGAATTCATCAGAAATTGACTACCCGATTCTGCCATTTATTTGTTCGACGTCATAATCCGTGGGACAGATTGACGGGTTAGAATAATGGAGGCTTTCAACGCCAAACAGAGGACCTAAAGGAGTCGAAATCATGGCGAAGAAAGGCTCAGCTGAAGCCACCATTCGG
>Ga0334892_1000843_pt1 | contig 31654 bp, 28 predicted proteins | sample GraSluR3_MG_4_FD_207213 | JGI IMG/M metagenome (GOLD analysis project Ga0334892, IMG submission 207213) | Sludge microbial communities from methane-producing bioreactor in Wageningen University, Netherlands - Granular Sludge_15_04-R3 | ecosystem: Engineered > Bioreactor > Anaerobic >...
GTAATCGGGACAATCTTTGTTCCAGCAAAACGAACCAGCTAATACTAAGCGATTTGCCTTCATTGCTTAACCCGAACATACTATCGATAAAAATGATATATAAACTTAATTGAGGTGGACTACCTAATTCTAAATACAAACTAATTTGGTCTGGCCGGAGGTGGCGTTGATGAAAAGAGTTGCTCGCAATAGAATCACATGCGTCATGGCTTCAGTCGCTATTATCGTTATAATTTCATTAAATGGTTGTGCACAAAACGAATTAAGAATGATTAGTATAGATCATATGGAAGACGCGATGTATTGGGGGACTTATAATGATTCCAATTCTTCGATAGAGAAAGCTTCTGTGCCAGCCTATGAAAATAATGGCATAAGAGTTTCATATAATCTAACACGGAATGGTTATGTAGGAATCTTTAGAAGTATATACCCTTCCAAATTATCTGGAGTAGCTGAGATAGCGTACCACTGTAGAGGTGGTGGGGCTCCGAACTCGATCGAATTTAAGGTAAAGGATAAAGACGGTTACACTTTTGTATATATATGCAACAATGCTACAGTTTCTGATGACTGGAAATATATTAAAGCATCAGAAAAGGATTTTAAATGTTGGTGGGACGCTAATAATCATCCATGTGAAGATAGACAAGTAAATTTGAGTGAGATTGTTGAGATCGGTTTTGCGATTTCAAATAAGGATGGAGATACTCCCGGTGAAGGATATATTTACATCGACGAAATTGAAGGATTCGTGGTTGAACCACCTCCACCGGAAAATGGGTATCCGTGGAAAATTATTATAATTATTTCTTTGTTTTTTGTGCTTTCTTTGGCAATAGTACTCTTTCTACATATAACAAAAGGAATCAATGCAGTAATTGTAGCTGCTATTATTACTGCGATAGCCTATCTATTGATCGCTTTCCTTGGTTTGCTTCCTAAGTAGCCTTAGCTCAACTCAATCCCCATCACTCGCTCCGCTGCCTCCCGCAGATCGTGGACGACGTGGGGCCCCGACTCCATCCTCTCCCGGTCGAGGTAGAGGGCGGCGAGCCCCGCCTCCTTCGGGACCTCGTAGTCGAAGTAGCGGTGGTCGCCGATGTGGACCACCTCTCCGGGCTCTGCGCCCAGATAGTCACAAAGGTCGATGAAGGTCTCGGGGTAGTCCTTCACCTTTTTGAAGACCGACGTGACGGATAAGATCTCCCGGAAGTGGTGGCGCAGGCCGTCCAGCTCGAACTCCACGAACTCTGTGGCGCCGTTGGAGGCGACGACGAGGTCGAACTTCTTCGACAGCAGGGCCAGGACCTCCTCCGTCTCGGGGTAGAGCTCGACGTCTCCCCTGAACATCTCCAGGAGATCGTGATGGAGGATATCGATCTCGAACCGTTCGAGCCAGTGGGAGAGGTCGTACCACCGCAGGTCCCGGGTCCCGACGGACATGTACTCGTCGTAGACTAACTTCTGGGCCTCCTCCAGGCCGATGCCGTGGCGCCGGGCGTAGAGGGAGGGGACCCCCTCCAGCCAGACCCGCTCGACGTACCGCGAGGTGACGAGGGTCCCGTCCATGTCGAAGGATACGATCTTGATCATCTATTCCCACCAACCTCTCCGGCTTATGGGCCCTCGGCCTTGTTAAGCTTTTGCCGCCTCCGGCCTCCCCCCCGGGGGCTCCGCCGCCCCTCTCCGCCATCCTGCGCCTTTACCGCCAGCTCTAGCCGCTCCCCCGCAGAACGCAGCCCGCCGCCTCCACCTGTCCTCCGGCTCCAGCCCCGATCCCTGAGGCGGGCGGTGGTGCCGGCAGGCCGGTGGGGCTTGTGGGGGCGGTGGGACGGGAGATCGAAGGTCGATCGCCGCCGCCCGACCCCGAAGGTATTTATGCTATGGTGGAGTCATGAGGCGGGAACTTTCCATGATGGAGAACGTCGCCACCGCCTTGATCCTCACCACCCTCGCAGGCCTCGCCACCGGGATCGGAGGGCTCATCGCCTACTTCGTCCCGAGGCCTGACATGAGGTACCTTTCGGTCAGCCTCGGCTTCGCCACAGGTGTGATGATCTTCATCGCCTTCGTCGACCTCTTCTCGGAAGCGAGGGAAGGGCTGGGGACCTGGGACGCCAACATCTTCTTCCTCGCGGGGCTGCTGACCATCTTCTTCCTCGACAAGGTCGTACCCCACTCCCATATGAACGGCCGGGCTGACCCCCACTGCGACCGGCTCTACCGGGGCGGGATCATGCTCGCCTTGGGGATCGCGATCCACAACCTCCCCGAAGGGGCGGCCGTCGCCCTCGTCTCCATGGCAGATCTGAGCCTGGGCATCCCCATCGCCATCGCCATAGCGATCCACAACATCCCCGAGGGTATGGCCGTCTCCGTCCCCCTCTACTGCGCCACCTCCGACCGGAAGAAGGCGAGCTTCTACTCCTTCCTCGCCGGGATGGCCCAGCCCCTGGGGGCGATCCTGGCCATACTCATCCTCATGCCGTTCTTAACCGACTTCGTCCTCAACGCCTCGATAGCCTTCGTCGCCGGGATCATGGTCATGATCTGCTTCGACGAGCTGATCCCCATCGCAAACTCCTACGGCGACGAGCACCTGACGAACTCCGGTATCATCGCCGGGATCTTCGTGATGATGATCGCCCTCGCCCTCTTCCACTGACTGTCTGGAGCTTCTGGCCGCCTTCGGCGGCGGTTGACAATAATTGGCACTTGACTTAAAAGGGAAAGCCTCTGAGCTGTAGAAATAACTTCCGGCCTCGGACCGTCATCTCATCGGATTCGGCAGGAGAAGGAGGGAAGGGCGGAAAACCCCTCCTCCGCGCGCCATGATATTAATGCCTCATCCCCTCCTCCGCTTCCTCCGCCGCCTTCTCGACGGCCCGGGAACCCTTCTTACGAAGCTCCCCCGAGAGCCTGGCGTAATGCCTCATGGTGTCAGGGGTGACGGAGGGGCCTACATCCTCCAGGGCGGCGAGGAAGTGGCTCTTTCGAACCTCCACGGCCTCCATATCCTCCCGGAGGGCGAGCCTTCCCGCCTTCCTGCATATCGAGGCGATGTCGGCTCCCGTGTACTCTTCTGTCTTCCCGACGAGCTCGTCGAGGTCGACGTCATCGGCCAGAGGCATCTTCCCGGTGTGGACGGCGAAGATCTTCTTCCTCGATGCGGCGTCGGGGACGGGGACCATGATCAATTCGTCGAACCTTCCGGGCCTGACCAGGGCGGGATCGATTATGTCGGGGCGGTTGGTGGCGGCAATTACGACGACGCCCCGCAGCTCCTCCATCCCGTCTATCTCGGAGAGGAGCTGGTTTACTATCCTCTCGGTGACGTGGGGCTCCCCGGCACCGCCGCCCCGGACGGGGGCGAGGGAGTCGAGCTCGTCGAGGAATACGATGGCAGGGGCCACCTGCCGCGCCTTTCTGAAGATCTCGGCGATATGCCGCTCGCTCTCGCCGTACCACTTCGATAGGATCTCCGACCCCTTCGTCGTGATGAAGTTGGCGTTGGACTCGTTGGCGACGGCCTTCGCGAGGAGGGTCTTTCCCGTCCCCGGAGGGCCGTAGAGGAGGACCCCCTTGGGGGCGTCGATCCCCAGCCTCCTGAAGTTCTCTCCGTAGACCAGGGGCCACTCGACGGCCTCGACGAGGAGCTGCTTTACGTCTTCAAGCCCCCCGACGTCGGCCCAGGTGACGTTCGGCACCTCGATGAGGATCTCCCGCAGGGCGCTGGGGGAGACCTCGTGGATCGCCGAGGACAGGTCGCCCCTGTTAACCACCAGCTCTTCGAGGATATCTGCAGGAATCGTCGGCAGGTCGAGGTCGATTTTGGGAAGGACCCGGCGGAGGGCGTTCATCGCCGCTTCCCTCGTGAAGGCGGCGATGTCGGCTCCGACGAAGCCGTAGGTCAGCTGGGCGAACTCGTCGAGGTCGACGTCCTCGGCCAGAGGCATCCCTCGGGTATGGATCTGGAGGATCTCGCGCCTCCCCTCGAAGTCGGGGACCCCTAGCTCGATCTCTCGGTCGAACCTCCCCGGCCTTCTGAGGGCCGGGTCGACGGCGTCGGGCCTGTTCGTCGCCCCGATGACTATGACGTTCGTCCTCTCCTTCAGGCCGTCCATGAGGGAGAGGAGCTGGGCGACCATCCTCCGTTCCATCTCCCCCGCCACCTCTTCCCTCTTGGGGGCGATGGAGTCGAGCTCGTCGAGGAATATGATCGCTGGCGCGTTCCTCTCCGACTCCTCGAAGACCTCTCTTATCCTCTTCTCCGACTCCCCGTAGTACTTGGAGACGACCTCGGGGCCGTTGATCGAGGCGAAGTGGGCGCTGGACTCGTTGGCGACGGCCTTCGCCAGCATCGTCTTCCCCGTCCCTGGGGGGCCGTGGAGGAGTACTCCCCTGGGGGGGTCAATCCCCAGCCTCTCGAAGAGTTCCGGGTGCTTGAGGGGGAGCTCGATCATCTCCCGGACCCTCTGGATGGCGAGCTTCATCCCTCCCAGGTCCTCGTAGACGACCTCCGCCGCCTGCCGGGCGTCGACTGCCCTGGCGATCAGCTCGACCTTCGTATCCTCCGTTATCCTCACCATAGTCCCCGAAGGGGCTGTGGAGAGGACCCTCATCTTCACCTCACCGAATCCGAAGGCAGAACCCCTCTCGGGCCTCTTGAAGATCTCGTCGAACATCGAGTCCTTCCCCGAAGCTATCGCAGTCGTCGGCCGCCGGAGGGTGGTGGTGGAGATGATGTCCCCCTTGAAGACGGGCCTTCCCAAAAATACCTTCGTCAGGGTCTCGCTGGGGATATCGATCTGGATTCCGCGCCCCACTGGGGCGAGGGTCACCTTCTCCGCCGGGGACCACTCGGCCTTGGATACCTCGACGAACTGGCCGATGGAGGAGCTGGAGTTGGACCTGATGAGGCCGTCCATCCTGACGACGTCCATATCCTCGTCGGTGGGGTAGGCCTTAGCCGCTAGGGCGCTGGTGGACTTTCCGCCCTTTATGTTCACCACGTCGTACTCGACGAGCCCCAGGTCGGCCATCTGCCGTTCGCTGATCCTGACGATCCCCTTTCCCACGTCTCTCTGGTCAGCCTCGATGATCTTAAGCCGGATTGATTCGGAGTCGGTCATCTCTAAAACACCCTCTCGACCGCTATTTATGGACGAGTCTGTAATTAAGTATTCTCCTCAGTTCCTCAAGTACAAAGGCGTATCTGGAAATATCCGATCTCCCATCTTCTGGCATCCTCATCGTACCCTCGCCATCCTGATCAGGTTCTAAAATCTGATCTTAGCCGGATCTCGTCGAGCTCCCCTCATACCTTCACCCCCTCGCCTTCGGTCACATCGATCGAAGATTCTACGCCTCGGCATCGGCCAAAAGTCTTTAGACCTATGATCTCCAACATAAAATCCAAAGGAGGTCTTCCGTATGTTCGGTTGGCTTTGGTTTCTGATAATAGGCATCGTTGCAGGTTGGTTGGCAGGGCAGATAATGAGAGGAGAGGGATACGGGCTCATCGGGAACATGGTAATGGGCGTGATAGGTGCCTTTGTAGGTGGTTTTCTCTTCGGGTTGGTGGGCCTTTCTGCCCACGGTTTCGTAGGATCTCTGATTGCGGCCACCGTCGGTGCGGTGGTTTTCATATTCTTGTTGAGGTCTTTGAAGAGGTCCGGCTGAAGGATTGCAGATTTGAGGGTACGGGGTTGATGTCTGCAGGTTCTGAGGAATAGGGGGATTTGGGGGCGGCAGTCCCGTCGGAGTAGCGAGGTCAGATCCTCATCGCCGAGCACACGGCTCCTGGAACCTGGCCGGATCCATCGGCTATCGGGTGACGGCCGTCAGGCTCGAAGACGGGACGGCTGCAGGTTACGATGCGTTCGCCGATGGGACCACCCCATGGGGTACGTAAGGCCATTTTGCGGGATGAAAGACGAAGATCATCGGCGTACTTCGAGAGATCTCCCTCCAAAAGTTACATATAACTCAGAGATCATATCCTCTTTTGAGGAGAAGTATGGCGGTCGAGGATCTCCTGAAAGGTCCTGAAGATATCGATAATTTCGGATTTTCGCTGGATCTTTCATCAGGCTTTCCTTTCTTATCTGAATATCATCTGGAATAAGCCTGAGTCGAACGGGAGGCTGAACAGCTCTTTCGGCCTCGCCCAAATCCGCCATATCATCGATAAATACTGAAGTTGCAGGTGCAGGATCATGTCCAAAAATAGGAAGGGAGATCAAAATAGGGTCAACTTCCAGCCCAGGTCCCAGGTCTTCTCATCCCCCTCCGACTGGAGAGACCAGTTCATATACCACCTGATGGTCGACAGGTTCAACGACGGCGATGAGAATACCCCCGCCTACGAACCGGGCCTCCCCCGGAATAGGGACGATTCGGAGGGGGACCGGTGGCAGGGCGGGACCCTCAAAGGGATATCGAAGAAGCTAGACTACATCAAGGGGCTCGGCTGCACAGCCGTCTGGCTAAGTCCCATATTCAAGAACCGGGACGCTGAGAACACCTATCACGGCTACGGGACGCAGAACTTCCTGGAGGTCGACCCCAGGTTCGGCAACTCCAAAGACCTCAGAGATCTGGTCAGAGGAGCCCACAGGAATGGGATTTACATCATCCTGGACGTCGTCTTGAACCATACCGGAGATAACTGGGCGTATCCAGGGGGATACCCCTACTATTACTGCAACGGTCAAAGGTTCGATTTCGGCTTCTGGAGACGGTCTGACCCCTCTGATGAGGCCGACGACTACGGCGCCGTGATGCCCCTGGAGTTCGAGAACCCCCAATGGTATCGAAGAAAGGGCGAGATAAGGAACTGGGACGCCTTCCCCGAGACGAGGGACGGCGATTTCTTCTCTCTCAAAGACCTGGACACCTCAAATAAAGACGTCTTGAAGGCGCTGATAGATGTCTACAAGCACTGGATCGCAGAAGCGGACATCGACGGCTACCGATTGGATGCGGCAAAGCACCTGGAGGAGTCGTCCACCGCCATATTCTGCAACGCCATCAGGGAGTATGCCCAGAGGATCGGCAAGAAGAACTTCTTCCTCTTCGGAGAGATCGTCGGCGAGGATAGCTTCATCGATCAGTACATCGGCAGAAACGCACGAATTCCGGGGACTAACGAGCGGTTCCCCTCCCTCGATGCCGCTCTGGACTTTCCCCTCTGGGGGGTGCTGGAATGGGTGATCAAGGGCCTCCAAAACCCGGCGGCTCTGAGGAATCGGTACGGTAGGTTTGGCGAGATTTACGCCGACCGCGGCGAGGCGGGACGGAGGTTCGTCACCTTCGTCGACAACCACGACCAGATAGGCCGCTCGCCTAAGGGAAGGTTCCTCTTTGAAGATCCCCACCAGGATCAGGCGCTCCTCGCCATTGGCTACCTTCTTACAAGCCAGGGGATCCCCTGCATCTACTACGGGACGGAGCAGGGCTTCGACGGAGGAGGAGATCACGACAAGTACCTCCGGGAGTGCATGTTCGGGGGGAAGTGGGGAGCCTTCAATACCACGGGCCATCACTTCTTCAACCCGGAGCATCCCCTATACAGATCGATATCCGAGATCGCGGGGCTGAGGAAGAAGGAGGCGGCTCTCAGGTACGGAAGGCAGTACTTCCGGGAGATCTCCGGCGACGGAGACGGCTTCGGCCACCCCATCGACGGCAGGTGCACCCTCGCCTACTCTAGGATCCTAGACGAGGTCGAACTCCTCGTGGCCATGAACCTCGACTCCGAACCGAGGGAGGAGTTCGTCACCGTCGATAGCAACCTCACCCCCGAGGGAGGGGAGATGGAAGACCTCCTCCGGCCCACCGGTAGGTTCGACGTTCTATCGGCGGGGGGCAATGGAATGGGGAGGTGCGCAGTTTCCGTTCCACTGGAGGAGCACTCGATGGCGATATTGAAGCTTCTGCCCTGATCATATCGTATCAGGGCTCCCAGAAGGTCGATCTCGGCGGATCTCTGATGGTGGCAGGGTACGGACCTCTATTCGGGGATATCGAACCGCACCCCGATCTTGAATATCCTCTCGGTGGGCAGCACCAGCTGGTCCAGCCCCGTCTTCTCTTTTATCTCTGAGAGGATCTCTTCGATCCTGGCCTGCGAGGCCGATATAGTAAACCACACGTTGAACCTGGTATCGTTGGGCCGGAGGTAATTATGGGAGATCTCCTGGAAGCCGTTGACGATCTCTGCCACATCCTCCATAATCTCGTCGGAGACGGGGAGGGCGACGAGGACCCCGGTGCAGCCGAGGCGTCTCATGTCCAGGATCGGTCCGATCCTCCTTATGATCCCCAGGTCCCGGAGCCTCTCTGCCCTCCGGATCGCCTCGCCCTCGCCTATCCCCAAAGCCTCTCCCAGGGCCAAGAAGGGCCGGGCCTTCAGGGGGAACTCCTCCTGGACTATTTCGAGGAGCCTTCTGTCCAGATCGTCGAGGTCGGCCCTACCCGCCTCTCCGTTCCGATCTTCGGTCCCCTCATCACCTGTCGAAATGGGGTTCAATAGTTCAGGCCTCCAGATAGCTGCATAGAGGATCGGATTCGAGATAGTCGCCGGTTATGGCGTAGGCCCTCGCCCTGCACCCGCCGCAGATCTCCCGGCAATCGCACCCGCCGCACCTGCCCGATAGCTCCCTCTTCCGCAGATCGATAAAGACCGGCGAGCTCTCCCAGATCTCCGGGAAGCTCTCCTGCCTGATGTTTCCTGCCACCACCGGCAGGTAGCCGCAGGGGGTGACGTCGCCGGTCTTCGATACGAAGACGAAGCTCGTCCCCGCGAGGCAGGCGCTCCCCAAGATCCCCTTCCTCTCTTCCTCGGTGAGAGTCTCCATCACCACTCGGCCGTACTGGGGGGCACATGTAACCTTCACCTCGATCCTCCTCTTTTTGCACTCTTTCGCCACCCATCGGAGGATCTCGTCCTGCTCGCCCGGGGTCACCAGCTCCTCCTCCCTCCCCCGGCCGGTGGGGACCAAGAAGAAGAGGTGGAAGGCTACAGCCCCCATCTCCTCGGCCAGGTCCATGGTCGTTGCCACCTGGTCGAGGTTATCTCTGGTGATGGTCATGTTGATCTGAAAATCCACCTCGCCCCGGAGGGCCTCGATCCCCAGAATCGCCAGGTCGAAGGATCCCGGGCCCCGGGTGGCGTCGTGGACCTCGGGGCTGGGGCCGTCGAGGCTGATGCTCACCCGACTGATCCCGGCGAGCTTGATCTTATCGACGATCCCGGGGGTCAGAAGGGTCCCGTTGGATGCGAGGGCGACCCGGACTCCTCGATCGGTGGCGTATTTCGCGAGGTCGAAGATGTCGGACCGGAGGAGCGGCTCTCCCCCGCTGAGAATCAGCATCGGCCTGAGAGGCGCCACCTGATCGATGAAGGCCAGCGCCTCCTCGGTCGAGAGCTCCCTCTCGTCGGGGGTGGCGGAGGCCGAGGCGCGGCAGTACTCGCAGGAGAGGTTACAGGCAGCCGTCACCTCCCAGGCTATTATCAGCATCTAGAGCATTCCCTTCTTGGAGAGGAGTTCCGCGTTCAGGACGCTCGCTCCGGCGGCGCCTCGGACGGTGTTGTGACCCATGGCGATGTAGCGGATTCCCTCTCGGATCCTGCCGACGGAGACGGCCATCCCCTTCCCTGCGTTCCTGTCGAGCCTCGGCTGGGGCCTGTCCGGCTCGTCCCGGACGATGATGGGCCTCTTCGGCTCCGTGGGGAGGTCCCCGAGGCCGGGGTTGAATCTGAGGAACGCCTCCCTCACCTCATCGGGGGTGGGGTCGGCCGCCATCTCCGCCCAGATCGCCTCGGTGTGGCCGTCCATTACGGGGACCCGGTGGCAGCTGGCGCTGACGGCGAAGGGGGCATCCACTATCTTATCGCCGTCGAAGGTCCCCAGGATCTTCTGGGCCTCCCTTTCGACCTTCTCCTCCTCGCCGGAGATGAAGGGGATGATGTTCCCCAGGATCGCCATGGAGGGGACACCCTCGTATCCGGCGCCGCTCACCGCCTGCATCGAGGCTACTATCACCCGCTGGATATCCATCGGCATCAGGGGCTTGAGGGTCAGGGCGAACATGATGGTGGTGCAGTTGGGGTTTGTGACGATGTAGCCGTCCCACCCCCGCTTCTTCTGCTGGACCTCGACCAGGCCGAGGTGGTCGGCGTTGCACTCGGGGATCATGAGGGGGACGTCCGGCTCTGCTCGATATGCGCTGGCGTTGCTCGCGACGGCAAACCCCGCCTTTGCGAACTCCGCCTCCACCTTCTTCGCCTCGTCGGCGGGGAGCGCCGAGAAGACGACGTCCGCCTCCACCTCCTTGGGGTTGACGTTTACGACCGTCATCTCAGCGACCTCGGAGGGAAGCTCGTGCTCCAGCCGCCATCGTGCAGCCTCGCGGTACTTCTTTCCTGCACTCCTCTCTGAGGCTGCAAGGCTTGTGAGCTCAAACCAGGGATGGTCCCATAGCTGTTCGATGAAACGCTGTCCTACCGCGCCCGTAGCTCCAAGAACGCCTGCTCTAATCTTGGCCATAGAAGATCACCTTGAACGACAGCGGCTTTTTGGCGCGGACTTGATATAAATGCCTTCTCTGAAAAAGGGTCTGAACCGGGCCCGATTCCTGATTTTGAGCCCAAATCCCCAGAAGGAGAGGGGCATCATCCCAAGAGCCCCTGATAATTCGCGACCCTCGGCCTTCTGGAGGGGGGTGGTCCTGGAGCTATGCGCTCCGGGAGACGGGCGGGCGGCGCTCCCCAGCCATCGAGCAGAGCTGATATGAGGCTCCCCCGGAGGTCAGCAGGAGGTGACGGGGGAGTAATCGGCGGGGAGCTTGAAGTCGACCTTCATTCCCTCTGCAGCCCTCGACCTCGCCTCCTCCCCCGTCCCCGCCCCCCGAGCCGCGCCGGCGGCGATGTACCTCTTCAGGTCCATCCAGGCGGCCTCGACGTCCCTCGGGAGCTTGACGCACTTGGGGACCTGGTGGCGGCCCAGCCCCTTCGCCGCCATGCACCCTCCGCCGGTCTCTTTGCGGCGGGCGCACCGGAGGCGACAGAAGGCGGCGGTCCTGAGGAGGGCTCTCCCGACGTCTATGGTGCGGGGGGGATCGGCCACTGACCGAGCGTAGACTGCGGCGGCCATGGCGAAGAAGGAGAGGTTCTCTATCGTCGGCTCCGGCCAGACCTTCGAGAGGAGCCTCATCACCCGGGGGTCGATCTCCTCTTTTGCCTCCTCCACCAGGGCCCTGTAGCCCCGGGCCGTCGGCATCAGGAGGGTCTGGTCGAACTCAAACTCCTTTCCTGTGGCGCAGCTGTCGGCGAGCGTCACGAACCTTTTGCCGTACCTCTCGGCGTAATCGAACATCTTCACCCCGTCGGAGGGAAGAGAAGGAGGGCTTTTTATATAAAGGATCTGAGGGCGGTCGGTCGGGCTGGCTGGTATGCGAATCGAAGAGATGAAGCCACTTAAGCGAATCCCCCTTGAGGGATGCAGAGGAGAATAGAAACCTCCGTCGCACTCGATACATTCTTCCGCTCAAACCTATTCATCTCGGCAAAGATACGGACTTTTTTTGTTCGATCGTGATGCCCAACCGGACCATTGGAGGCGATGTTCGTATTCATAAGATACATATATAATATAAACTGTAAAGCAGTTCTTTGGAGCTTTCATCCCGATCTTCAACGGCCCTCTTTGAGAAATGATTAAATATCAGTAACCGGAGGATAAGGCCAATTTTATCATAAATAAATGTTACTCATAAGATTTAACTATGGGATGCTGACATGGGCTTCCTCCTAACTCATGGTGATGGAGTCTGTGGCGGAAAGCCAGAAAAGGGAGATTTAGGGATGGCAGAACTCAACCCATTTGCTATAGCTCAAGAGCAGCTGGACGACTGTGCAAAAATATTGAATTTGACCGACGATGTTCGGGAGGTGCTCCGTAGCCCCATGCGGGAGCTCCACGTATCCATCCCCGTCCGGATGGACGACGGGAGGACGAAGGTCTTCCAGGGGTTCCGGGTACAGTACAACGACGCCAAGGGTCCGACGAAGGGGGGCATCAGGTTCCACCCCGAAGAGACGATCGATACCGTAAGGGCTCTGGCCGCGTGGATGACCTGGAAGTGCTCCCTCCTGGACCTCCCCCTCGGTGGGGGTAAGGGGGGGGTGATCTGCAACCCCAAAGAGCTCTCCGATGGTGAGCTGGAACGGCTGAGCAGAGGGTACATCGACCAGATATGGCAGTTCATAGGTCCCGACAAGGACGTCCCCGCCCCCGACGTCTATACGACCCCTCAGGTCATGGCCTGGATGATGGACGAGTACTCCAAGATCACGGGTAAGAACGAATTTGGCTGCATCACCGGAAAGCCCCTCTGCATAGGGGGCTCTTGCGGCCGGGATGACGCCACCGCCCGTGGCGGGATGTACACCATCCGGGAGGCTGCAAAGGAACTCGGTATAGACCTCACCAAGGCGACCGTCGCCATCCAGGGCTACGGGAACGCCGGGTGCCATGCGGCGTTCCTCTGCCGAGACCTCTTCGGCTCGAAGGTGGTGGCGATCAGCGACTCCAAGGGCGGCATATACAACGAGGACGGCCTCGACCTCGAGCTCGCCTGCAGCGTCAAGAAAGATACCTGCACCGTCGTCAACTCCCCCAGGGAGGGGACCCAAAAGATATCCAACGAGGAGCTCCTGGAGCTGGATGTGGACATCCTCATCACCGCGGCTCTCGAGAACGTCATCACCAAAGAGAACGCCCCCAACGTCAAGGCGAAGATCATAGCCGAGCTCGCCAACGGCCCCACCACCCCTGAGGCGGACGAGATCCTATTCAAGAACGGGGTTCACGTCATCCCCGACTTCCTATGCAACGCCGGCGGAGTTACAGTCTCCTACTTCGAGATGGTCCAGAATATCGATCGGTACTGCTGGGATGTCGAAGATGTCAGAAAGAGGCTCGACGATAGGATGACCCGAGCTTACCGCACCGTCCTCGAGACCTCCAGGGCTTATAATATAAATATGCGGCAGGCAGCCTACGTCGTCGCCGTAAGCCGGGTCGTCGATGCGATGAAGATGAGAGGCTGGGTCAGGATGGGGTAGCTCCCATCCATCAGTCTCATCTGGAAGGGCAATATCAGATCTTCGGGGGTGGGGGAGAGGTCCTCCCCCCAGTAATACCCTTTTTTTGAGCCTTTTGACCCAGAAAGGACCTTCGACGCCGCGGAAGTCTCCACGAAGGAAAGAGGCTGCCTGATGGGGCAAATATGATCTTTTCCCTTCAATGCTCCGGCGAAGCCGGGTATTTACATCAGATAGATAAGGGGATATACGAAGGCGAGAATCATAATAGACAATTGGCCAAGTCTGACGGGAGGGATATAGACTTGAAACTTAACCTGACCGCCGCGGTCTGGGAAGGTGAGAGGTCCTACATATCTAAATGCCCGGATCTGGGGATCTGCAGCTTTGGAGCCCGCCCCCGAAGATGCCCTCGACCGCCTCGAAGAAGCTGCATGGCATCGCCTCGATTACGCTGAAAGCCGGGGATCATCGCCGACGTGGAGGCTGCGGTCGTCTCAGCCTACAAGTTCGCCTCGGTGATGGAGCTGGTCAGATGAAACCTTGATGATGGAGATGGCCAGATAATGAGGAGATCTGACTGTTGGCGGGAGCTGCAAAAATCGGATCTCGATATAGCCTAGCTCGTAGACGCCGCTTTCTTTTTATCCTTTCCCTCGCCCCTCCCCAGGGTGGGGTTCAACGCCTGCGGCGCCATCTCCACCAGTTTGTGCCAGTTATCCCGCTCCCAGAGCGCAGAAGACCGGTCCTCCTCGGGGATGAACTGGCGGAGGCGCAGGGCGAGGGTATCCCAGTTGACCAGGTGGCCGTCGAAGTCGGGGCCGTCTACGCAGCCGAACTTCGTCTCGCCCCCCACCTCCACTCTGCAGGCGCCGCACATCCCGGTACCGTCCACCATCAGGGGGGTGAGGCTGACGATCGTCTTGACGCCGGCCGGCTTGCTCGCCTTAGACGCCTCCATCATCATGAAGGGGCAGCCGTGGACGAAGATCCTGTCGATCCTCTCGCCGCTTTCCAGCATCTCTCTTATGAAGTCGTTCGTCCAGCCCGGCTGGCCGCAGCTTTCGTTCCCGGCGAGGACGTGAAGCTCGTCGCTCTCCTCCTGTAGCCTCTCTTCCCAGAAGATGAACTCCCGGCTCCGCCCCTCCACCACCGTTATGACCCGGTTTCCCGCCTCTTTGAGCGCCTTTATCAGGGGGAGGGTGGGGCCGATCCCGAAACAGCCGCAGGCGCAGATGACGGTCCCGAAGTTCTCGATCTCGGTGGGGGCGCCCAGGGGGCCTGCGAGGTTTTCGACGGAGTCGCCGACCTTGAGGGCCCCGAGCTTCATGGTGCTCGTCCCCAGGACGAAGAAGACGATATCTACGGTCCCCTCTTCATCGTCCCAGCCTGATAGGCCCATGGGGACCCTCTCCCCGGTCTCGTCGACCCTTATTATCACAAACTGGCCGGGGCGGGCGGCCTTCGCCACCTTGGGGGCCCTTATCTTCATGTAGATTATGTTGGGGACGAGGGCCTCCTTCTCCACAATCTGGTACATATTCAATCACCATCCGCTCTGGAAAGCTTCACGGCACAGACCTTCAGCTCCGGTATCTTGGCCACGGGGTCGAGGGCGGGGTTTGTGAGGACATTCGTCGGCGTCTCAGCGAAGTGGAAGGTCATGAAGGCGACCCCCGGAGACGACCTATCCGTCAGCCTCGCCCTGGCGGTGACCGTCCCCCTCCTCGACGCCACCTCCACCAGGTCGCCGTCGACGATCCCCAGAGCTATCCCATCTTCGGGGTTGATCTCCACCAATTCTTCGTTTCTGAGGAGGTTCAGCCCCGAGACCTTCCTCGTCATCGTCCCGGTGTGGAAGTGGCAGAGGATCCGTCCTGTGGTGAGGATGAAGGGGTAACCCTCGTCGGGGAGCTCCGCCGAGGGTCGGTAAGCTAAGACCGAGAAGAGCCCCTTCCCCCGGGTGAAGCCGTCTCTATGAAGGTACCTGGTCCCGGGATGGTCGGGGGTCGGGCACGGCCACTGTAGACCCCCCTCCTCGATCCTATCGTAGCTGATACCACCGTAGCTGGGGGTGAGGGACGATATCTCATCCATGATCTCTGAGGGATCTGAGTAGGGGAACTGGTCGGGACGGCCCATCCTCCTTCCAATCTCCGATAAGATCATCCAGTCTGGCATCGCATCCCCCGGCGGGTCCAGCACCTTCCTCACCCTCTGGACCCGCCGTTCGGTATTGGTGAACGTCCCGTCCTTCTCGGCGAAGGATGTGGCAGGGAGGACGACGTCGGCGAGGGCCGCCGTCTCCGAGAGGAATATCTCTTGGACGACCAGAAAGTCGACCTTCTCCAGCGCCTCAGCGACGTGGGCAGCGTCGGGGTCGCTGATGACGGGGTTCTCGCCGATGATGTACATGCAGTCGATCTCGCCGTCTTCGATGGCGCTGAAGATCTCCAGGAGGGTTAGCCCCGGCTTATCCGGGAGCTCTCCCTCCCATCTCGCCTCGAACTTCATCCTAAGGTCGTCGTTGGTCACCGCCTGGTAGCCGGGTAATACGTTGGGCAGGGCTCCCATGTCGCAGGCTCCCTGGACGTTGTTCTGGCCCCGGAGGGGGTTTATGCCACTGTTGGGCTTTCCCAGGTTTCCCGTCATCATGGCGAGGTTTGCCAGGCCCAGGATGTTCTCAGTCCCGTGGGAGTGCTGGGTTATCCCCATGGAGTAGACAATGGAAGAGGGGCCGCTTTGGGCGTAAATTCGGGCCGCCTCCCGCATCTCCTCAGCCCCAACGCCGGTGATCTCTGCTGCATCTTCCAGGGAGACTTCGGCGAGAGAGTCTCTGAAGGCATCGAAGTTTTCGCACCGTTCTTCAATGAACTTCTCATCGACGAGCCCCTCGTCCAGGATCACCTTGCAGAGGCCTAGGATCAGGGGGACGTCGGTCCCAGGGGTCTGCCTCAGCCATACGTCGGCGATGGCGCACAGGCCGATCTTTCGGGGGTTGGCGACGATGATCTTCGCCCCCCTCTTCTTCGCCTCCTTGATCTTGAGGGCGATGACTGGATGCTGCTCTGGGGTGTTGGATCCGATGATCAAAATACAGCCTGCGCCCGCCAGCTCATCGATGGAGTTGGTCATCGCCCCGCTTCCGAAGGCCGCCGCCAGGGCGGCGACGGTGGAGGCGTGACAGAGGCGGGCGCAGTGATCGACGTTGTTCGTCTCCATCACTAAACGGCATAGCTTCTGGGCGAGGTAGTTCTCCTCGTTGGTGCATTTGGCGGAGGAGAGGAGGGCGAAGCGATCGCCTTTGGACCGAGAGAACCGCTCTACTATGAGAGAGAACGCCTCATCCCAGCCGGCAGGCACGAGCTCGCCGCCTTTTCGGATGAGGGGGGTCTTCAGCCGCTCGCGGCTCTCGACGAAGTCGAGGCCGAACCTCCCCTTGACGCAGAGCTGGCCGTTGTTGGGGGTATCGCCCCTCGTCCCCCTGACCCGGACGATGTGGCCGGATGCGACGCCGATATCCATGACGCAGCCAACGCCGCAGAAGGGGCAGACGGTGGTGACGAAGTACTCAGGCCTCTCCCACCTCTCGGACCGAGCCCGGAGGGCTCCGGTGGGGCAGACGTCGACGCAGGCGCCGCAGAACTTGCATTCGGAGTCCAGAAGGGAGACGGGGCCTATGGAATGTTGACGGTGGTAGTCGGCTTCGAAGTCGAGGACCGCCTCCCCCCTCACCTCCCTGCAGGCCCGCACGCAGCGGCTGCAGAGGATGCAGAGGTTGTAGTCGCGGTCGAAGAAGGGCTCCCTGAGGACGGGCTGGTTTCGATAAGTAGTCTCGTACCTTATCCTGTCAAGGCCAGTATACTCCACCGCCGCCTGCAGTTCGCATTCGCCGTCGTTGGGGCAGTACTTGCACCCCACCGCCATGGGAAACTTTCTCATGCACTCCCGAAGGTCGCCGCACTCGTCCTTCCGGTCGCAGAATAGGCAGCTCGTCGGGTGGTTCGTCAGGGCGAGGAGCATCTCCAGGGTGTGGCGGCGCATCTCCTGGAGCTCTTCGGTCCTAGTCCTCACCACCATACCCTCTTCTGTCATGGTGGTGCAGGCGGTGGGGTACGCCTTCTGACCCTCCACCTCGACGATGCATAGCTTGCATGAGCCGATCGGCGAAAGGTCGGGGTGGTCGCATAAGGCGGGTATATAGATCCCGGCCTCTCGGGCTGCTTCGAGGACTGTAGCTCCCTTCCGAGTCCTCACCTCTTCTCCATCAATGGTCAGGGCGATCTCGTCCACTTTCACCACCGCGTGCTTCTCTGGAGCAGCGTAGTCGTATTTCTAAGTTGCTCTTGATCTTCCGCTGGAAAAGGAACTTCTCGTTGTTGTATTTTAACCAAACGGGGTCGAAGAAGCCCCATGGGACAGATATATTAATAGACAGCTAGGAACCGGCATTCCGATCTTATGGCGGTGTTCCAGATCATTCCTGGGGCGGCTTCGGCAGAGGCGGACCGTCGGGAGTTAATAAAAAGATTAAAATTATATAATTATATGGAGGGCCGTCTGGTCCGGCTGAGACAGCAGAATAGTAAGCCGAAAAGATTTAAATATCGAGGCATAGGTTGAACTCCAAAGCCCATCGCAGAGGATATATCGATGGCGGGCAGACTCCGGTTGGGGTGCAGACGTCGGCATTTCATCGATACGTCCGCCTCACAGACGCCGGCTCCGACCGCAGACTATTGCGGCGGGGGGACTGGGTCAATCGAAGAGCCGCAGAACATCAATAAACCGAAGCGGGATACGATGTCTGATAAAAAGAAGCTGAACCTCAATCGGGTTTCAATGCCCAAGCAGTCTCCTGAGGAGAGACGGAAGAACTTCCTCGAGGTGGCTTGTGGCTATACCGAAGAGCAGGCCGAAAAAGAGGCCGATAGATGCCTCCAGTGCAAAAAGCCCAGATGCATCGAAGGCTGTCCTGTGGGGATAGATATCCCGGCTTTCATTGAGGCCGTAAGGGGTGGCGAGATGGAGGATGCCGTCAGGATCATCAAAGATAAGAACAGCCTCCCCGGCATCTGCGGAAGGGTATGCCCCCAGGAGGTCCAGTGCGAGGAGAGGTGCGTTCTGGGCAAGAAGGGCGCGCCCGTAGCCATCGGCCGTCTCGAGAGGTTCGTGGCGGACTGGGAGGGGAGCCGCGACCTCCCCAAGGTGGAGGGCGCAGGCCCGAGGGGAGTTGGCAAGGCGAAGCCGTCGGGCAAAAGGGTGGCCGTCGTGGGGGCTGGTCCTGCGGGCCTCACCGCAGCCGCCGATCTCGCCAAGAGGGGCCACCGGGTCACCGTCTTTGAGGCGCTCCACGATGCCGGGGGGGTCCTGATATACGGGATCCCAGAGTTTCGCCTCCCCAAAGATATAGTCCGCGGCGAGGTCGATTACGTCAAGAGCCTGGGGGTCAATTTCGAGCTCGACTCTGTGGTGGGAAGGCTCCTTCAGGTCGACGAGCTTCTGGAGGGGGACTTTGACGCCGTCTTCCTCGGGATCGGCGCAGGGGCGCCCCGTTTTCTCAACATCCCCGGCGAGAACCTCAACGGAGTCTACTCCGCCAACGAGTATCTGACGAGGGTAAACCTGATGAAGGCCTATCGGTTCCCCGAGTACGACACCCCCATAAGACAGGGGAAGAAGGTGGCGGTAGTCGGCGGCGGAAACGTCGCCATGGACGCCGCGAGGTGCGCCGTGAGGCTCGGCGCCGAGGAGGTCCACGTCGTCTACCGCCGGTCCGAGGCGGAGATGCCGGCGAGGCTCGAGGAGATCGAGAACGCCAAAGAAGAGGGAGTGATCTTCGACTTTCTCGCCAACCCCACCAGGATCCTGGGGGACGACCGGGGCAGGGTCGCCGGGATGGAGGTGGTCAATATGGTCCTCGGGGAGCCGGACGATAGCGGAAGGCGCAGGCCCGTCGTCGAGGCCGGGTCCGAACATATAATGGACGTTGAGACGGTCATCATAGCCGTCGGAACGATACCTAACCCCCTCGTCCCGAAGAACACCCCCGATCTTGAGACGACGAGATGGGGGACGCTCGTCGTCGACGACGCCGGGAGGACGACTCGGGAGGGGGTCTGGGCCGGCGGCGACATCACCACCGGCGGTGCGACGGTCATCAGCGCCATGGGAGCCGGGAAGAAGGCGGCGGAGGATATCGATCGGTGGCTTCGAGAGGACGGAGCTTGGTCGAGGTGACCGCACCCCGGCCCTTGGTCGGGGTGGCCACGCCCCGGCCGGAGGATCTCCAGCGGCTCGTAAGAGTGGTCGGCCATGGGCCACATCTCGACCAGCCCATCTTCAAGGGGATGGTGGCGGGATCGAAGAAGGCCGCTGCCAAATCATTTTTCGTAAGCTGTCAATTCATTACATAGATTCAAGGGAGAAAGATCGATGGGATTTAAATCACCAAAAGAGACGACATGCTCCGTCGACAACATCGGCTGCAGCAAGGTCGAGATGGCATCGGGACCGCTCCTTGCTCTCAGCTTTTTGGCCGGAGCCTTCATCGCCTTCGGGGGGCTGCTCGCGGTCGTCGTCGGAGGCGGGGTTCCCGGCCTTCTCGCCGAGAACCCGGGGCTGCAGAAGTTCGTATTCGGAGCCGTCTTCCCCGTAGGGCTCATCCTCGTCGTCGTCGCCGGAGCTGAGCTCTTTACCGGCAATACCGCCTGCTGCGTTCCGGCGGTCCTTTCCAAGAAGGCCTCCTGGTTGGGGCTATCGAGAAACTGGACGGTATCTTATTTTGGAAACTTCCTCGGCTCGATATTCGTGGTATTCTTCCTGACGTACATCACCGGCCTGTTCGCCGCCGATCCGTGGCATGGGGCGATCACAGGGATAGCCGAGGCGAAGGTCGCTCAGGATTTCTGGCCCCTCTTCTTCAAGGGGGTCGGATGCAACTGGCTCGTCTGCCTCTCGGTCTGGCTCGCCATCGCCTCCGACGACGTCGTCAGCAAAGTTTTGGGGATATGGTTTCCGATCATGGCCTTCGTAGCCATCGGCTTTGAGCACAGCATCGCCAACATGTTCTTCATCCCCTCGGGGATCATGTACGGGGCGAGCGTCACCTGGACCGAGTTCTTCGTCGTCAACCTGATCCCGGTAACCCTGGGGAACATCGTCGGAGGGGCGCTCTTCGTTGGCGGGATCTACTGGTACGTATACAGCCTGCCGAAGCGATAGGAAAATTTTCTTCGATCCGGGGGGTCTCTGGGGGCCGAAACCCCCGCCCCCATCTTCCGCCCGAAGATCCCTTTTTTTAGGAGGATTTTGCGTCTTTTGATCGAGAGGTTTCGATCTTTCGATCCGCCGTCGATCTATCGTCGGTCTATCGTCTATCCCCTGATGGTCATGACGTTCTCGCAGCAGCCGTCTCCGGTGCACATCATCCTCCCGTACCTCTGGGTGAATCGAGGGTTCAAATTCTCCACCGCCGATCTCAGGTAGGCTGAACACGCCCTCGATAGCTCCCCGGGATCCCGCCCCGCATATTCCGCCTCCCGGAGGAGGGGGCAGCGGGTTATCTTCATCACCAGCCTCTCATCCGACGAGCTGGAGACCTCCCAGTCGAAGTTCGGGCCGAAGATTACGTTCGATACAACGCAGAAGAGCTCGTCGATCTCCGACGCGCCCTTAAATAGTCTGGTCTCAACGGGTCCCATGATCCAACGCCTCGGAATTACTTTTCCGCCGGATAGGACTTGTATTTAGTTGAGACGTTTTCACAAATTATATGAAAAGTTAGGAACCGTTCATAACCGCCGGAAGCGGGCGATATCTCTCGATTCGGGGGATGGGTCATTCTCCTTTAACCGTTGATGTCAATGGAGGCCAGGGGATCGGAGGAGATCGGAGGCGGGATGAGAAGCCTCCCGGATCCCTCCCGATGAAAGCCGGATCGCCGAAAGAGATTCATACCATCACATCGATGGATAAGTGGAGATGTCAGTATGGAAGTGATCGTCAAGAGGTCCAAGAGGCGCAAGAAGACCGTCCAGGCGAGGATGGTGGACGGAAACCTGGTAGTGATGGCGCCGGCGGCGATCTGCGACCGGGAGCTTGCCGAGCACGTATCCAGCCTCCGGGCGAGGATGGAACGGAGGCTGTGCCCCCGGGACGACTCCCACCTCGAAAGAAGGGCCGAACACCTCAACGGGAAGTACTTCGGCGGCCTCCTCCGATGGGAGGGGATATGCTACTCCGACCGGCAGATGAAAAGATACGGGAGCTGCACCATCGAGGACGGGACGATCAGGATCAGCTCCCGGCTGAGGGACGCCCCCCAGTGGGTCGAGGACTACGTCGTCGTCCACGAGCTCGCCCACCTCATCGAGCCGAGCCACAACCGGAGGTTCAAGGAGCTGGTGGCCCGCTACCCCCTGACGGAGAGGGCGATCGGCTTTCTTTTCGCCCTCGACTCGATGGAGCGGCGAAAGGGGAGGGAGGGCCTCACTCCAGGGCTATCATGACGCTCGTCGCCTTCACCACCACCGAGACCTCCTTTCCCTCCGAGAGACCCAGCTCCTCGGCGGACCTCTTCGTGATCACGGAGACGATCTCGTCCCCGCCGGATAGCTCCACCACCACCTCGGCGCTGACGACGCCGAGGGTCACCGCCTTGACCCTGCCAGAGAGGACGTTCCTTGCGCTTATCTGCATCTGATATCACCTCCTTCAATTATCTGATATCCAACTTTTTAAAGATGCCGATCTTACCGGACCATGCCGATCGATCCCCCACCGGTCGGGGGAGGGCGGCTGTTATCGAAGAAGAAGAAGAAGAAGCTCCCAAAAAAGAGGGGCCTCCAAATGGGAGATGCGATCGTCCCCATCACCTCTCGCCTTCCCGGGAGGCGTACCGGCGAGACCGACCCGAGAGGCAGAAAGCCTTTTGATCCTCGCAGAACCGGGCCCGCGTATCGGGCGACTGTCGGAGCGGGGAGGAGGAGAGACGGGACGGTCACCGCCCCGCCCGGATCTTCTCCAACGCTTCCGCCGCCGCCTCTCGGACCATCGAGTCTGCATCGTTCAAAGACATATAGGTCAACGGTTCGATCGCCCTTGAATCACCGATTTCGCCGAGTGCCATGGCAGCCTCTGATCGGACCACGTTGTTACCATCCCTTAGAGCCTTAATCAATGGCTCAACCGCTCTTGGATCGCCGATCTTGCCGAGAGCTTCGACCGCCTTCCCTCGAACCCAAGAATTCTCGTCCTTCAAAGTCGATATGAGAGGATCAACTGCCCTCGAATCGTTGGTCTCGCCAAGGGCCATCGCCACCTCTGCTCGATAACTCTCGTCCTCATCCTTCAAAGCCAGTATTACTCTGTCGATGTACTCAGTCTTCCCAAGTTTCACCAATGAACTTGCGGTCCATAATCGAACGTACTTCGATTCATCTTCGAGAGTCTCAATTAGAGGATCAATCGCTTTTTGTTCGCCGATATCGCCGAGAGCTATAGCAGCCAAGAGTCGGACTCTGCTACCATCATCATTCAAAGCCACAATAAGAGGATCGACCGCCCTGGTATCCCCGATCTCACCGAGAGCAGAGGCAGCACTCTCTCGGACATCTGGTGTCCCGTACTTCAAGTCTAATATGAGGTCGTCCACCTCATCCGCTACAGCGGGCATCATCAGCGCGGCCAGCATGAGAGGATCGACAGCTCTGGGATCGCCGATCTCACCGAGAGCCCAGGCAGCATTCAATCGAATGTCCTCGTCCTCGTTCTTGAGAGCATCGATGAGAGGATCTACTGCAGATTCGCCGATATTGACGAGAGCATCGACAGCACTGTGTTGGACATCCACGTCCTTATCCCCGAGAGCTTCGATCAGAGGATCGACAGCTCTGGGATCGCCGATCTTGCCAAGAGACAGGGCAGCATTCGATCGGACATCCACGTCCTTATCCTCGAGAGCCACGATGAGTGGATCTACAGCCATGATATCCCCGATATCACCAAGAGCCACAGCTGCACTCGATCGGACCCGCCAGCTATTATCACTAAGGGCTTTGATCAGATAATCAACCGCCCTTGCATCACCAACTCGGCCTAAAGAAACAGCGGCACTTGCCCGGACGTCTGCTGTTCCTCCAAGAACAAGGGCGAGGACATTCAATCGAATGTTCTCGTCTTCATCCTTGAGAGCCTCGATGAGAGGATCTACTGTAGATCCGCCGATATTGACGAGAGCACCGAAAGCACTCGATCGGACGTCCACGTCCTTATCCCCGAGAGCTTCTGCCAGATGACCGATAGCTCTGGGATCACCTATATCGCCGAGAGCACCGGCAGCAGCCGATCGGACCCGCCAGCTATTATCACTAAGGGCTTTGATCAGAGGATCAACCGCCCTTGTATCACCGGCCAGGCCTAAAGAAACAGCCGCACTTGCCCGGACGTTTGCTGTTTCTCCGTGTAACAAATCCCATATAAGATCGTCCACCTCGTCCGCTACAGCTGGCATCACCAGCGCCGCAAGCACCACCATCAATCCTAAAATCAGGCTCAATCGCATCGTTGTCTCTCCTCCTTCAAGAGAGATGGCCCCGACAGACGAAAAGCTTTTCGATGCTCAAAGAAACAACCCCGCATATCCGGCCGCCGAGAGGATGATAGGGATTGAGCGGAGACAATTCTCTCGGCGATTGTCGGAGCGGGTGGTGAACGGAGGAGATCCCCGCCGAGAAGATCCCCCGGACCGCCAGACCGGAGCCGCCGCCGCCTCGCCTGCGGAGGATCGCCGCCCCGGAGATAGTCCAGACCTCCAGGACGAGAGCCCCCAGGATCGCAGGAGAGCTTAAAATATCAAGGTTGAATAAAAATAACCGGCGGGGGCGATCTATTATATAGCCGGCCCGGAGACATGGATGCTATCAACAATCGACTCAAACACGTCGGCAAAACGTGAATCCCATTTATACATCCGCCCCTCAACCTCCACATTTGATATTATGTCTCTGCCATCGGAAGTTACGACTCCACCAGGCAAATAGGCAAAGTCCGCCCCATCCGCTTCATCCCCGTAATATCCGTATATTATCTTCCCAAAAGACCCATCAATGGTCCTTGGAACACGCTGCGTGGTATACCCATAGGAAGTCTCTGTTTTTGCCTCATCAAAGGAGTTTTTGGGATAGAGTTCTTCCCAGGGCCAAATGTGAACCCACACGTCAATTAGAATATCAGAAGAGCCTGCCTCGTAAACAGACAGAGAATACCGTTCCCCTATCGCGGTTTTTGAGGGGGCTCTGATCTCAATATCGTAGCTCTCAAAAGAGTCATCCAGCACGAACGACATTTGGTATCCGCCCCCAAGGTCTACTGATGTAGCCCCCGGCGGTGCGTTTTTCATAGTCTCCGCATTCACCGCCGATGATGTAATCATCGCCAGTATCAGCATATACAAAATTGCTCTAAATTTCATTTCGTCTCCCTCGTTAGATATAAGGACGCTCATTAATATCGATAAGTTTTTCGGTTGGTCGGTTCCTTTTCCATATGGTGAACACCGCGCCCCCGATACGATTCATTTTCCACCTCTGTGAGAAGGCGGGAGGATCACCGGCCCGGAGATAGTCCAGGACGGAAGCCCCCAGTATTCACGGAGAGCTTAAAATATCGAGGTCGAATAAATATGGGCTGGGAGGTCATGTTCCCAAATCTATGGAATCGGGTGTTATGGGATCGACTATCGCAAATCCCTTTGTCTTTTTGAAGTCCATCCTATGGACAAAGTTGCCCATGGAATCTGACGGGTCCAGAGTCTCAAAATTAAGCAGTTCAATGGTCTTCCTTGGTATTACAGCTGAGAGTATCGGTTGTTCCTCGATATGACCTGTTTTAGTGTCCAGCAAATCGGTCATTGCAGTAATTATAAGCATGTCAGCAGGTAAAAGTGCATAGAATTCTCTTGCTACCCTCAAAACGCTGCTACATACGTAATCCTGGTAGATTTCATAGAATCTTCCTTTTGGAATGGCTTTTACAGAAAGCTTTCCGGATTTTAATAAGGTTTTCGCCTCAGAAGGGATGACCTGATCTCCATTGACATGCAATATGGCATTCATGATGGATTCCTTACCCATCTCGAAATGAATGCCCGAGCCGATTCCCGTAAGCTCCTTGAACGGATTGACAAGATTCAGTGCATCGAAGTATGCTTTTAAATCACCGCGAATTATATTTCCGGCAATTTTAACAGATTCTTCCCATTCTGCGTAATCCAAGGTATACTGCTTCAATGCCTCTTGATATTCGTTTTCATCGGTCTTTTTAGCCATTTCAACTGCGTCAACCAATTTTTGACGGAAATCTTCTGATTTTTTTAAAAGTTTATCTCGGAACCCAGGCTTATAGTTGTCTAATGCTGATTGTGCAGCCATCTCGTTCGTTTGAACCTTTATTGGTTTTGTTGGCGGAGTACTTTGTTGAATCTCTTCCCAATTACAGACATCGCTGCACTCCTTATGCATAGATTGAAGAAGATCTAGATAACTCTCATAAACTTCGACCTCATATGTTGCATGTTCTACCTCTTGCATCTTCGCAAGTTGCCGTTGATACCTATCATATCTACGCGATGTAGCGCTCATAGTCCGTAGCGTTCCCTTCCATCCCATCCCATTTCACCTCAGAACATTTCAACCTTAAATGGTATACGTCTCTTTTTGGTTAAATGAGGAAAAGGTTCAAAAATGTTTCCCCTTTAACGAGGGTGGCATTTACTAACGGGAATATCCACTCTCTGCGACTGACGGAGCGGGGAGGAGAAGAACCCAAGCGAGATGATCCCCCTGAACGCCAGACCGGACACGCCAGCGCCTCGCCTGTGACGGATCAACGCCCCGGAGATAGTTTAGGCCCTCCAGGATGAGGGCCTTAAAATCGATCTGAGAAATTGATTTGGATCGAGGGATAAAATACAGAGGTGGCGAGGATCACCTCCCCGCCCGCGACTCGCCACGGTCTATCGCCTCTTGGATATCCGCCAGAGCTAGTTTTGCCCAAATTTGAACATTCTCTTCACCATCATGTTGAGCCGCGTAGGTCAGTGCATCGACTGCCCTGGGGTCGCCGATCATTCCAAGAGCTTTGGCAGCATTTGATCGGACTGATTGGTCCTTATCATACTTGAGAGCACCAATAAGTGAATCCACTGCTCTGGAATCGCCTATCTGCCCGAGAGCAAAGGCAGCATTCGATCGAAAGCCAGTATTATCATAGAGAATTGTGCGGTTATCGTCCTCAAGAACTTCGATGAGGGGATCCACCGCCCTAGAATCGTTGATCTCGCCAAGAGCCGCAGCAGCACTCGCTGGAACCAGCCACGCCTCGTCCTGGATGGCTTCGATGAGGGGATCAACCGCTCGTTTATCACCGATCTCGCCGAGAGCTCTTGCTGCCTCCTCCCGTACACGTTCATCTTCGTCTTGGAGCGCCACGATGAGAGGCTCGACAGCTCTTGGATCTCCGATCTTGCCAAGAGCCTCGGCAGCATCCTCTCGGACCCGACTATCTTCATTCCCAAGAGCATCGATGAGAGGCTCGACTGCAAGTTCGCCGATTTCTATGAGAGCCGCGACGGCACGGGGTCGGACCTCACGATTTTCAAGTCTGGACTCAGTTAGTTCTCTCCCAAAAAGGGTTGTGGAGACTACTACCTCCGTGTAAACGCGTGGGCTCGATACAATATAGATGAGAGCCGCAACCGCTCTGGGACCGCCGATCCTACCGAGAGCATCAACAGCTGCGCATCGAACATCCTCGTCCTCGTCCTTGAGGGCCTCGATCAGCGGTTCAACCGCTCTTGAATCGTTGACTCTGCCTAGAGTTACAGCGGCACTCGCTCGGACGTCTGCCGTTCCCCCGTACAAAAGATCCCAAATCGTATCGTCTACTCTATCAGCCGTGATCGGCATCGTAAGCGCCGCCAGCAACAGCAAGCATAAAATCGCTTTTAGTCTCATCTTAGTCGCCCTCTGGAGAATGAGACTGTATAAACCTATGAAAAAGTTTCCGGTGCTATCGCCCCAAAATGAACTCCACCAACCCCAGCGAGACCTTGGCCTCCTCTGCCACCTTCGCGGCGACCTCCTCGGAGTCCATCCCCAAGATTAACAGCTCGAAGTACTCAGCCAGAAGACCACCCACCACAGAACCACCCGGACGGGCGATAGAGTCGGAGAAGTTAGCCGCCTGGATGACGGGAACGGGCCACCATCGCCCCGTCGTTGGAGGATCGCCCCCGGGCCGATAAAAGATACCCATCGAGAAAAACAGGGCCCTTAAAATCGATTGTGGCGATTTAATAGGAGAGTCGAATAAAAAAAGAGATGGATAAACTGCCTTGCTATGACCGTTTACCTAAAGAAATGTCGGATGAATATAATACCCGTCTGCTATTTTGTCCAAGTTCTCGAATAGCAGGTTATCCCAATTTACCTTATTGGCGGTCTCCCGGGTTATGGTGTATTCTGTCCCTTTGCCCCTTGAAGTTTGACCGTATTGGTCAACAAGTTCAACCGTTGAAATGACGGTTACCTTTTGAACCCGGCTATCCTTAAACAAGTTCTCGAATATATCAATAGAGTCTATCCTTGCCCCGTTTAACATCATCCCCGGTGTTAAGTTCTCTTTCATCTCCCTGGTGATGACTACCACGCCGCTAGAGATCGAACCCGAGATAGCATCACGGCGTTCCCCACTCGGTAACAGGCTCCTAACAGCAGCTTCGGTCAAAACGCCGGTGTCATCCTCCACATCGGAGGCGGCCGAGGTGGTCGTGGACGTAGTGGTCGTGGCCTTCTTGGCCGTCTCGCCACCAGTGTCAGGGCTTGGAAGGATAGCCGCCAGGACGAACAATCCGACGAAAATATACACCACGTAACCCGCGATTCTCGTTATTTTGCTTTTGCTATTCAGCAAAGGCAGCTTTTCTTTTATACTCATCTTAATCACCCTCTGGAGAGAGAGGGGGTCATATCCCAAGAAAAAGTTTTCGGTGTTATCTCCCAAAAATGAACCCCACCAAACCCGGCGCGACTTCGATCTCCCCCGCCACCCTCGCCACGATCTTCCCGGAGTCCACCCCCTCGGCCCGGAGCCCCCCCCGCCTTCTGGAGGATCAAGCCGTCATCGACGGTGTAATATTCGTCTATGTCGGTCCTATGGCCCCATATCCGCCCCGGAAAGACCTTCCCCCCCTGGCCTTCCGGAAGACATAGAGATGGCTTAGAAAGCTTTGGGAACAGCGACGGAGGGACCTCGATAGCCTTAAGTCGCGGGCATCGTTTCATCAGCTCCAGGAGGGTGATGGTGGTGTGAGGGAAAGCCAGATGAACGACCCTCTCCTTTGGACTCAGTTTCGCTATCTCCTCCTTTGAGTTTACGATACGGATCATCATGGGGATCTGCACGCTCCACAGGGTACGTATCCCGCCGCCAGGATGGGCATAAGTGAAGCCAGCACCAGCAGGGCCAAAATCGGTTTGAGTCTCGTTATCATCCCCTCCTCTCTCGTGGGAAACTGTCGCGGTCACTGAAAAATGTTTCGTTTTTAGTTATGTGACTCTAATATACCTCAATGGATTTAGAGTCACATAACTAAAGGAGATTAGCGAAGCCCTGGCGCCTTCGCCTTCAGCTTTCGGGCCTTCGCCGCTCGCCGTCGGAGGTCCTCGCCGTTCCATCTCGCCACAGTCCCGGAGGTGGTTCGTACCTTGGGATGGTGCGGATTAAGGGGCTCGGCCCCGGCCCGTATCGCAGGCGATCAAGATTTGTAAACAAAAAGTAATACGGTTCCCCGGTCGTCGTATGTCGTCGTCGTGGTTAGTCGTCTTCATATTGTTCTGACGGGTTCGGTTCTGGCTCTTCTAGTCTCGATTTTTGCTCTCGTCTCTCTTTCGGAGACGTGGCGGATCGCCCCGCCTCGTGGTTATGTAACTTTCCCGCCAAACCGGCCCGGGATAGTCACATAACTATATTATGCTTAGTCCATCCGTTCCTGGCGAAGAAAATTTATCGTTTCGTTCATCCGTATTTGGAATTCGGCCATAGGCTTTGTTACCTCATGCCCGATTTTTTGGAATTCTTCCGCCCGTTTTTGGATTTCAGCCGTTAGTCCATCCACGACTTTTTGAAGATCATCCGCCTGTTTTTGAAATTCGGCCATAGGCTTTGCTGCTTCATACCCGATTTTTTGGAGTTCATCCGCTTGTTTTTGGATTTCGGCCACAGGCTTTGCTGCTTCATACCTGATTTTTTGGAGTTCATCCGCCCGTTTTTGGATTTCAGCCGTTAGTCCATCCCCGATTTTTCGGAATTCATCCGCCTGTTTTTGGATTTCAGCCGTTATTCCATCCACGACTTTTTGAAGATCATCTGCAACCCGCTGAATATCATCCATTCGATCATCCCCCCTGTATATGTAGAGGCCTTTTTACTCTAACGTATATTAAATTATAACCGTGTTCATTTTCGATCCTCTCCCTCTGCTCGAATACATAGCGCCGCGCCTTCTTTGAGACTAATGTCTTAATCCACGAAAAATGTATCGGTATCATCGCCCCAAGATGAACCCCACCAGACCCGCCGATACCCCCGCCTCCTCCGCCATGATCTTCCCGAAGTCCACCCCCTCGGCCCAGAGCTCCCCCGCCCCCCATCTCCCTCCCTTCCGGCGACCATCTCTCCCACCGATCTCATCCTTCGACTTCCAGGGGCCACGGTTCTGCCCGGCGCCCCCTCCCCCATCCTCATTTCAGATCGTACTTTCCCCCGGCTTGCGGGACGACGACCTCGGCATCGATGACGGAGCTGCAAAATAGAGATCCCGAAATAAAAATAGACAGATTCTAATGAGAATCAACAGGCATCATCGCCCATCGTCGTCTTCGGCACGATGAGATGCCGTCGACATCAAGCGGTGAGGCTGTGGGATGCGGACCCGGCGGCGGCCGTACTCGTCGTACTTCCCCTCCCAGACCAGCTCCGTGCTCCTCGTGGATAGGGGGTGGGGGTTATCGGGGCCGAAAGGGAGGGTGGATGAAATGGGGTCAGGCATGGTGGGGGGCCTCCTTACGATCGAGGACGAAGCTGGCGAGGTCCAGCGGCATCGAGTAGTGCAGATGGGACAATTTGGCCGGAACAAGTGGTACGGCGAGCGGCAGCGGGATTAGAGCTGGATTTGGATCGGACATGGTATCTACCTCCCACCTTCTAAAGATCCATTACGCCATAAGTATTTCCCTCGGGGTCTGTTATGGTTATGAAGATTATCGCCAGATCTGCCGCTCTAAAAACTCTAACCCTCCAGAACGCCGCTTCCCGTCAGTATGCTCTTGATGTAATCGGGAGAGAACCTCTTCTTGGCCTTGTGGACGGCCTCCACCAGTCGATCCTCTTCTACATCGAAGTTGTCCTTGAGGTAAAGGGCGGTGGCGATCAGCGAGAGATCAACGGCTTTGAATCTGCCGAACCTTGTTGCTAGATCATCAACTGCCCTCTTCTCTTCGTCGCTGAGAAGATGCTCGAACTGCCCCGCTCGCTCGGTCGGATTTATATAATATCCTTCGGCGTCCTTCCAGGTTATATCGACTATGCCATTTCTCTCAGCAAAGTTCAGCTCTCCGGATACCTCTGAGGAATATGGGCCGTAATGATACATGGAGAAGCTGAAATTTGCGACGTCGCTCCTGGTGAGAAGGTACATCATCTTCTGAATTATCGTCTTGCCTATCTGCTTGCCGGGGTATTCTTCGTCAAGCCTCTTGACCAGGTATCCGATCAATCCCGAGTTTCTGAAGATGCTCTCTTCAGGCCCATCATTTATTCTCATCTCAACGCCACCTCTGCTTTGGCTCGGTCTTGCGGCCATACATAGATCCTTATCTGCTTTACATCTCCAATATTCTTAACTATTGATGAATAATATGATAGAGGGCGGGCACTTCTTTCACTTCCTGGCGCTATTACCATAATTTCCTTGTCGCCGTTTTTGCTGTCATTCAACGCATACCAGAGTTTCTCGGATCTATCCTCGTAGAATTCGACTTCAGCCTTCTGAAGAAGGAGCTTCTTTTCCTGCAGCTCCGCTTCATCCTCTGGCCTTGGCACCTCAGGCGTAGAATGCACCTCTCTGACATGATCCCTCTTCATAATTGCCGAGCAATGAGGGTCATCTCTGCTCAAGGACCTGAACCGATCCCACATCGCATAATCGTCGAGTTCCATGAAACTTTCAAGGGATGACGAGCTTGCATCTGGATATTTTCCTCCATCAAGAACGTTCATCAAGGCGCTTTTGAGATGATAATCGAAGGCTCTCCGCGTCTTGTGAAAATAAACCTGTGTAAACATCAAGTACCTGCATTGGTCATCGGTTAAGGATCGGTTTAAATAGTCTCGCTGATTTTTGATCCCACTCCGGTTATACAAAGTATAGCATAACCTTATTAATAACCTATTTGAACTATGGACCACTGATATATAATT
>Ga0334892_1000844_pt1 | contig 31653 bp, 30 predicted proteins | sample GraSluR3_MG_4_FD_207213 | JGI IMG/M metagenome (GOLD analysis project Ga0334892, IMG submission 207213) | Sludge microbial communities from methane-producing bioreactor in Wageningen University, Netherlands - Granular Sludge_15_04-R3 | ecosystem: Engineered > Bioreactor > Anaerobic >...
TATGGATTTGGTCTCAATACATTATTATGATTCTTTTTATGATTTGGTAAAAGGTAAAGATATTAATAAATTTTATTTTTTTACAACAAAAGCAGAAAAGAAACACACTGAAGCTAACTATATAGATGAAAGTTATATAGTTTTTGGAAAAGAAACCAAAGGACTAACAAAAGAAATTTTATCACTAAATCCAAGTAACAATGTTAGAATACCAATGTTGAATATAGATAGAGTAAGGTCTTTAAATTTATCAAATTCAGTAGCAGTAGCAGCATATGAAGCTATAAGACAAATTGATTATATAGAATTAAGATAGGGGAAATTATATGGTTAAAATAATTACAGACAGTGTTTCTGATATCCCAAAAGAGACTATAGATTTATATGATATAACAGTATTACCCTTAAAAGTTATTTTTGGGAATGAAATATATAAAGATGGAATTGATATAAACACAAGAATGATGTTTGAAAGACTGAAAACAAGTAAGGAATATCCTACGACATCGCAAGTTACTCCAATGGAATTTGAAAGAGAATTTAAAAGAGCTATAAACTCTGATAACGAAGTTGTTTGCATTACAATGTCATCTTCTCTTAGTGGTACTTATAATAGTGCATTGATTGCAAGTAGAGAGTTTGATGAAAAGAAGATTAGGGTCGTTGATTCAAAAGCTATTACATTAGGATATGGAATGATGGTTATAGAAGCTGCTAAGATGGCAAAAAATGGATGCAAGATTGACGAGATAGAAGCTAGAGTAAGAGACCTTGTAAATAATATGGAGTACCTAATAATATTTGATACTCTCGAATACATATATAAAGGTGGAAGAATAAGTAAGTCACAATATATGATGAGTAATCTTTTAAATATAAAAGTTATTATGACTATGAAAAATGGGCAAGTGGTAGCAAAAGAAAAAGTTAGAGGAAGAAAAAAAGCTATAAAGTATATTTTAGATTATATTGAAAATAATGAAGGTTCCTTGGATGGAAAAACGATTGGTATGAACCATGCAAATGACAAAAGCTATTTAGAAGAATTGAATGAATTAATATTATCTAAATATTCACCTGCTGAAACCATTTATTCTGAAGTGGGGTGTACTGTTGCTGCTTATTCAGGATTAAGTGCAGTTGCCTTGTATTATGAAAAAACAAATAAATAATATTATATAGCTAAACATGAGAAATAATAATAAATTCAAGGTGAAAGATTATTTTTTAACAAAAATGTAAAAAATCATAAAAAAATGATTGATTAAATAATTAATCTATTATAGAATAAGTTTATAAAATGTATTTAGCAAATAAATAATTCTGAATGAAGAGCAAGAGAGAGAATCTAATGATCGCCGAAGGGACAAGTTTATATTTGCCAAATATAAATGAAATTCTCAGGCAAAAGGATTTTGCTTGGACAGAACTCTGATAAAACAGGGAAACAAGGCTCTATTGTTTCCCTGTTTTTTTATTACTATAAATGTAGAAGGATATAGGGAAATTAGTAATAATTAATATAGAAATCTTGTCAGAATTTTAATTGAATATTATTTTAAAATAAGGGTAAAATTTATTTGATGAGCTATTTTATGGCGTTACGAGGTGAATGATGATTATAATCACAAACAATAGTATGGTAAGTGATTACTATAACAAGAAAAATGTTGAATTTATAGCAGGCAATTATTTAGATGTTTTATATAAAGTTAGAGATTATGTTCACAAAAATTACAAGTTATTAACTCATCCACTTTCTGGAAGTGTTAAGCCTAATGAGACACCATTTAAAAGTGTGGCAATTGAGGTTGATGATAAATTAGATTTTGATTCAGTTGATCTTATTGAGAAAGCTATATACACTTACACGAAACTACAAAAAGACTCAGTAACACCTAAATGGATAGAATCGGTCTTAGAAGATTTCAAGGTCATTGATCTTGATTTGATAAAATTTGCTTTAAAAATATAATATAAGGAGTGAAATTATGTCTAAAATTTACGATTTAGTAATTATTGGCGCTGGACCAGCTGGGCTTTCAGCGGGACTTTATGGGGCCAGAGGTAAAATGAGTACTTTAATAATAGAAAAGGATAAAACAGGAGGGCAGATTGTAACAACTGAAGAAGTTGCTAACTATCCTGGTTCAATTCATGATGCTTCAGGACCGTCGTTAATAGCTAGAATGGCTGAACAAGCTGATGAGTTTGGGACAGAGAGAATCAAAGATAGTATAGTAGATTTTGATTTTACGGGAAAAATTAAGATACTAAAAGGTACTAAAGACGAATATCAGGCAAAAGCTGTAATTATTGCAACTGGAGCTAGTCCAAAGAAACTAGATGTTCCAGGTGAAAAAGAATTGACAGGAAAAGGAGTATCTTATTGCGCTACGTGTGATGCAGATTTTTTCCAAGATATGGAAGTGTTTGTTGTCGGTGGTGGAGATTCAGCCGTTGAAGAAGCTATGTATTTAACGAAGTTTGCTTCAAAAGTAACTATAGTTCATAGAAGAGATGCTTTAAGAGCTGCTAAGTCAATTCAAGATAAAGCATTTGCAAATCCTAAGATTGATTTTAAATGGGATTCAGTTATAAAAGAAATCAAGGGTGATGGTATAGTAGAGTCTGTGGTTTTTGAAAATACTAAGACAGGTGAAATTTCTGAATATTTTGCAGATGAAGAGTTTGGAACTTTTGGAATTTTTGTATTTACTGGCTATATACCACAAACTGATATATTTAAAGATAAATTTGACATGAATCAATCAGGATATTTTGTTACTAATCAAAATATGGAAACTAATATTCCTGGAGTATTTGCTGCTGGAGACTGTAGAGAAAAGGTTTTAAGACAAGTTGTAACAGCTACTGCTGATGGAGCAATAGCAGCAATTATGGCTGAAAAATATATTGAACATGAAGGTTTATAATTTTAATTTAGTAATATAAAAATATTGACATTATAATATAGCATTTTGACTGTATAAATACATCATCATAAACTAATATAATACATCAAATTGTCAGTACGTTTTAAATTTAAATAAATTAGGTAAGTAAATTAGAGGAGGAAAACGTTATGTTAGCACTGGATAAAGATACTTTTGAAACAGAAGTACTTCAAGGAACAGGTTATGTTTTAGTTGATTTCTGGAGTGAAGGCTGCGAACCATGTAAAGCATTAATGCCTGATATTCAAGAAATGGAAAAAACTTATGGAGAAGCTGTGAAGTTTACAAAACTTGACACAACTAAAGCAAGAAGATTAGCAATAAAAGAAAAAGTTTTAGGTCTTCCTACTATAGCAATCTACAAAGATGGTCAAAAAATTGACGAACTTACAAAGGAAGATGCAACTGCTGCAAATGTAGAAGCTATGGTAAAAAAATACATTTAATTTATTTGAATTAGGAGGTGACTCTATGCGTCTTGAAGTTGGTAATATTTTTATAAAGGATATCCAATTTGGTGATAGCACTAAAGTTGAAAATGGTGTTCTTTATGTAAACAAACAAGAATTAATCAGTGAATTATCAAATGATGAGCATATCAAGTCGATTGATATGGAAATCGTTAGGCCAGGAGAAAGTGTAAGAATAGCTCCTGTAAAAGATGTTGTAGAACCAAGAGTCAAAGTTGAAGGTAACGGAGGTATTTTCCCTGGTTTCCTAAGCAAAGTTGATACTGTTGGAGAAGGAAAAACTAATGTGCTTAAGGGTGCGGCAGTAGTTACAACTGGAAAAGTTGTTGGATTCCAAGAAGGAATTATCGATATGACTGGTCCAGGAGCAGACTATACTCCATTTTCTAAAACTTGCAACGTAGTTATTATAGCTGAGCCAGTTGATGGACTTAAGCAGCATGACCACGAAGCAGCTCTTAGAATGGTTGGATTAAAAGCTGGAAAATATTTAGGCGAAGCTGGAAGAAACATTACTCCAGATGAAGTAAAAGTATATGAGACTAAGCCAATATTCGAATCAGTAAAAGAGTATCCTAATCTTCCTAAGGTTGCATATGTATATATGCTTCAAACTCAAGGACTATTACATGATACTTATGTATATGGCGTTGATGCAAAGAAAATTATTCCTACATTAATCTATCCTACAGAAGTAATGGATGGAGCTATATTATCAGGAAACTGCGTATCTGCTTGTGACAAAAACCCAACATATGTTCATATGAACAACCCAGTTATCCATGACTTATACGAACTTCACGGAAAAGAGTACAACTTTGTTGGTGTAATTATAACTAACGAAAACGTATATCTAGCTGATAAAGAAAGATCATCTAACTGGACTGCAAAGATGGCTGAATACCTTGGATTAGATGGAGTTATCATATCTGAAGAAGGATTTGGAAACCCAGATACTGATCTAATCATGAACTGCAAGAAGATAACTAAAAAGGGTATTAAAACAGTTATTCTTACTGATGAGTATGCAGGTAGAGATGGAGCATCTCAATCACTAGCTGATGCTGATGTTGCTGCAGATGCTTGTGTAACTGGTGGTAATGCGAACATGACAATAGTTTTACCAAAGCTTGATAAAATAATTGGACATGTATCTAAGGATGTTATAGATGTTATAGCTGGTGGATTCGATGGTTCTCTTCGCACAGATGGATCAATTGAAGTTGAAATTCAGGCTATCACTGGAGCTACTAGTGAAGTTGGATTTAACAAGATGACAGCAAAAACTTATTAATAAAAAAATTTAAACATATTATCATAAAGTGGAACATGAAAATTTAAGGAGGAATATATGAGCCGTTTTACTGGAAAAAAAATAGTTATTATCGGCGATAGAGACGGGATTCCTGGCCCAGCTATTGAAGAATGTCTTAAGCCTATAGATTGTGAAGTTATATTTTCATCAACAGAATGCTTTGTCTGAACCGCTGCTGGCGCTATGGACCTAGAAAACCAAAAGAGAATTAAAGAAGCTACTGAAAAATTCGGAGCTGAAAATCTTGTGGTTTTAATAGGTGCTGCAGAAGCCGAAGCTGCTGGTCTAGCAGCTGAAACAGTTACAGCGGGTGACCCTACTTTTGCTGGTCCTCTTGCTGGTGTTGAGCTTGGATTAAGAGTTTATCACGCAGTTGAGTCTGAATTCAAAGATGAAGTAGATGCTCAAATCTTTGATGATCAAGTTGGAATGATGGAAATGGTTCTTAACGTTGATGAAATTGTAGAAGAAATGCAAAGTATTAGAAGTCAGTTTTGTAAATTTAACGACTAATAAGGAAGGAGGCGTTTATTGATGGGAAAAGTTAAGGTTGTACACTATCTAAATCAATTCTTTGCTGGTATAGGCGGAGAAGAAAAAGCAGATACTCTTCCACATATTGCTGAAAGTCAACCTCCAATATCTCAACAACTTCAAAAATTAATTGAAGAAGATGCTGAGATTGCAGGAGTAGTAGTTTGTGGAGATTCATATTTCAATGAAAATCTTGAAGAAGCTAAAACTAAAGTTTTAGAGATGATTAAATCTTTTAATCCAGATATACTAATTGCTGGCCCAGCGTTTAATGCTGGTAGATACGGAATGGCTTGTGGAACTGTTGTTAAGATGGTTCAAGATGAGCTTGGAATCAAAGCTTTCAGTGCAATGTACGAAGAAAATCCAGGCGTAGATGTATTCAAGAAAGAAGTTTACATTATCCCTACAGCTGATTCAGCTGCTGGTATGAGAAAAGCTCTTCCAGCTGTAGCTAAATTTGCAACTAAATTAGCTAAAGGCGAAGAAATTCTTTCTCCACAAGAAGATGGATACTTTGCAAGAGGAGTTCGTGTTAACGCATTCGTAGATGAAAGAGGCTCTATGCGTGCTGTTAATATGCTAGTTAAAAAGCTTAAAGGTGAAGAATTTGAAACTGAGTATCCAATGCCAGTATTTGATAGAGTAGCTCCAAACCCAGCAGTTAAAGATATTACAAAAGCAAAAATTGCTTTAGTAACTTCTGGTGGTATTGTACCTAAGCACAATCCTGATCATATAGAGTCATCTTCTGCTTCTAAATACGGAAGATATGATATTTCTAGCTTTGATAAACTATCAGAAGCTGATCATGAAACTGCACATGGTGGATATGACCCAACATATGCTAATAACGAGCCAGACAGAGTTCTTCCAGTTGATGTACTTCGTGATTTAGAAAAAGAAGGCAAAATCGGAGAATTATTTAAATATTTCTATACTACAGTAGGTAATGGTACTTCTGTTGCAAATTCTAAGCAATTTGCTCAAGAATTCTCTAAAGAGCTTCTTGAAAACAAAGTAGATGCGGTTATCTTAACATCTACCTGAGGTACTTGTACTCGTTGCGGCGCAACGATGGTTAAAGAAATAGAGAGAGCGGGTATTCCTGTTGCTCATATGTGTACAGTAGTTCCAATATCTCTAACAGTTGGTGCAAATAGAATAATTCCTACAATAGCTATTCCTCACCCACTTGGCAATCCTGCACTAGATGCAGCTGAAGAAAAACAGCTTCGTAGAAAGCTTGTTGAAAAAGCTCTTAAAGCTTTAGAAACTGAAGTTGAAGACCAAACAGTTTTTGAAGACTAAGATAAATAAATTTGCTATTAAAATATTTTGTTCATAAATTAGATGGGGAGAAAAACCCCATCTAATTTTAATATTAAAGTAAAATTGGAGGCTTCTTATGACAAAACCTGTTTTGAAAAATGCAAGTTATATTTTAGTTCATACTCCTGATATGATTATCCACAATGGAACAACTTACCAAATGGAAAAATTAGGTAATCCAGACTCAGAATTCCTAAAAAATGTGGGAAATTTTATCAGAAATTATGAAGAAGTTGTGAATTACGCTCCTAACCAAGTATATATTGGAAACAAAAAGCCTGAAGAGCTAAATGATGTAGCTACTCCTTGGTTTGAAAATCCAGTTCAAGGAACTAGAGAAGGTAGATTTGGCGAAATCATGCCTCAGGATGAATTTATAGGTATGTTAAAAATAGCTGATTCTTTTGACCTTGTTAAGCTTACTGCTGATTTTTCTAAAGCTGTTGTTGAGAAACTAAAAGCTCATGAATTATTCAGTGATGCTGAACTTGAGAAATTTAAAGATTCTGAAGAAGTTGATTCAATTAAAACTTTTGTAAATGAGCATCATGCAGAAGGACTATATCACATGGGTGAGCTAGTTGGATGCGTAAAGAGAGCTCATGAAGTAGATAGTAGCTTAACAGCTCATATTATGTTTGAAAACTTAGTTGTTAAGGCATCAGGAGTTTTATCTGTAAAACATTTAATGAAAAATTCTTCTGTAAAAGCTGATGAAGTTGAGTATGTTATAGAATGTTCTGAAGAAGCTTGTGGCGATATGAACCAAAGAGGTGGAGGAAACTTCGCTAAATCAATTGCTGAAGCATGCAGCTTTACTAATGCAACTGGATCAGATACTAGAGGATTCTGCGCTGGACCTACTCATGCATTAATAAATGCAGCTGCACTTGTTAAATCAGGTGTATATAAGCATGTTGTTGTTGTTGGTGGTGGAGCAACTGCTAAACTTGGTATGAATGCAAAAGACCATATAAAGAAAAACATTCCTGTTCTAGAGGATGTACTTGGTGGATTTGCAGTTCTAGTTTCAGAAGATGATGGAATTTCACCAGTATTCAACACTGATTTAGTTGGAAGACATACAGTAGGAACTGGCTCATCTCCTCAAGCAGTAATTACATCATTAATCACAATGCCACTAGATAAAGGTGGTTTAAAAATTACAGATATCAGTAAATACTCTGTAGAAATGCAAAATCCAGATATTACGAAGCCTGCTGGAGCTGGAGATGTTCCAGAAGCTAACTATAAGATGATAGCGGCTCTTGGAGTAAAAAGAGGAGATTTAGAAAAATCTTCACTACCAACTTTTGGTAAGGAACACGGAATGCCAGGATTCGCTCCTACTCAAGGACATATTCCATCAGGAGTTCCATTTATAGGTTTTGCAATTGATGAAATGAAAGAACAGAAGTTAGATAAAGTTATGATAGTTGGAAAAGGAAGTCTTTTCTTAGGAAGAATGACAAACCAGTTCGATGGAGTATCATTTGTAATGGAAAAAAATGATGGTAAGGGTGAAGATAAAGCACCTCAAGTTGATGAGCAGCAAATCAAATCTATGATAGCAGATGCGATGAGAAAGCTTGCTGAAAATTTGGGACAATAAGAAGGAGGCAAAGAAAATGAACTTGAATAAAGTAATAGCTGATGCCTTTCTTGAGATTGCCGATGGAATTCAAACTGGAAGCTTTGGAAAAACTAAAAAGGTAGCACTTACTACTCTTGGTAGTGAGCATGGAGAAGCTACTCTTATAGAAGGCGCGAAGCTTGCTAAAAAACTTTATCCTCAGCTTAATATAGTTTTAATTGGTTCAGCAAATGATTCTGGACTAGAAACTATTGAAGTGAGCTCTGAAGATGAAATGTATAAAGTAATGGAAGCAAAACTTGATAGCAAAGAAATAGGTGCTTGCGTTACTATGCACTATAACTTTCCAATAGGGGTTTCTACAGTAGGTAGAGTTGTAACACCTGCAAATGGCAAAGAAATGTTCATTGCTACGACTACTGGAACATCTTCAGCTCAAAGAGTAGAGGCTATGGTTAAAAATGCTGTTTATGGCGTAATTGCTGCAAAAGCATCAGGTATAGAAAAACCAACCGTCGGTATCTTGAACGTTGATGGAGCTAGAAGTGTGGAAAAGGTTTTAGTTGAGCTTCAAGCTAAAGGCTATGATATTGCTTTTGGCGAGTCTCAAAGAAGTGATGGTGGAAGAGTTTTAAGAGGAAATGACTTGCTTCTTGGAACTGTTGATGTTGTGGTTACAGATACTCTTACAGGAAATATTTTAATGAAAATGTTCTCATCTTTTACAAGCGGAGGACAATACGAGGTTTCTGGATATGGTTATGGTCCTGGAGTAGGCGAAGGCTATGAGCGTAATGTTCTTATATTATCAAGAGCATCAGGTGCTCCAGTAATTGCAAACGCTTTAAAATATGCTCATGAAATCGCTAACAACGATATAACAGAAATTGCTAAAGCTGAGTTTAAAAAGCTTAATGCTCTTAAGTGGATGGATTTAATTCCTAAGCCTGTTGAGAAAAAAGCTGCTCAGGAAGAGGTTGTTGCACAACCTGATAAAGTTGTAGTAACTGGATCTATTTCAGGAATAGATATAATGGAATTAGAAGATGCAGTTCAGCTATTATGGAAAAATAGTATTTATGCTGAAAGCGGCATGGGCTGTACAGGTCCAATAGTTCTTGTCCCAGAAGACAGAGTAAGCGAATGTCAACAAATTTTAGTTAAAGCTGGATTTGCAGCTGGAGAAGGCGACATCTGCTAGACAAATAACACTTGTAAAAAGTAAAAATTTTGTTAAAATAAAATAGAGCCTTAATTATTTTATTTGTAAGATTTTTATTTTAATTTTAGGAGGGATAGGAAAATGAAGAAAAGAATCACAGCTTTATTCTTAGCTTCTATCATGGGTATTATGACTCTTGCTGGATGCTCTAGTGCTCCTGCAGAAACACCTGCTGAAGAGCCAGCTGCAGAAGAAACAGCAGCAGAATCACTTAAAATCAGTATGGTTACAGACGTTGGTGGAGTTAAAGACCAATCTTTTAACCAAAGTGCTTGGGAAGGTCTTGAAAAAGCAAAAGCAGATCTTGGTATTGAAATTGGATATATCGAGTCTAAGCAAGATGCTGATTATGAGCCAAACCTAGAGACACTTGTAGATGGAGAAAACGATCTTATTTGGGGTGTTGGATTTAAAATGGCTGATGCTATTTTAGCAGCAGCAGGAAATTATCCAGAGCAAAAATATGCTATAATCGATAACGATTATGGTGATGCTACTCCTGATAACGTACTTGGCGTTTTATTCAAAGAAGAAGAGCCTTCTTACCTAGTTGGTCTAATCGCTGGTAAAATGACTCAATCAAATAAAATAGGCTTTATTGGTGGTATGGATGTACCTGTAATCAATAGATTTAGATTTGGATTCTTAGCAGGAGTAAAAGCTGCTAATCCAGATGCAGTTGTTGATGTACAGTTCGTAAATGCATTTAATGATCCTGCAAAAGGAAAAGCTGTTGCTAATCAAATGTATGCTTCTGGAGTAGACATAATATTCCACGCAGCTGGAGATAGTGGTAACGGTGCAATTGAAGCTGCTAAAGAGCAGAACAAATGGGTAATCGGTGTTGATAGAGACCAAAACGATCTAGCTCCAGATAACGTTATTACATCTGCAGTTAAGAGAGTTGATAACGCTATGTTCAACGTTGCTAAAGAATTAAAAGATGGCAACTTTGCTGGCGGAACAACAATCGTATTTGGTTTAGATGAAGGTGGAGTTGATATAGCTCCTACAACAAGCAAAAATGTACCTGCTGATATCTTAGAATTTGTTGAAGCTGAAAAACAAAAAATTATCAATAAAGAAATTACTGTTCCTGGAACAGAAGAAGATTATAACTCTATGAACTAGTTTTGACATGATTTATTTATCCCGGTAGTGATACCGGGATTTTTTATCTAGTAAATTAATACATATTTCTGATATAATAGAAAAAGATTTTTATATATTAAAAATTCACTTTCAGGTTTACTATGTACTTCAGATAGGTATCTGATAGAATAGTATTAAGTTTGATATATTATGATTCAAGGAGGTTAAATTGTGACAAAACCTAAGGCGAATGTTGATTTTTCTCACAAAGTTGTAGAAATGAAAAATATTACGAAAAAATTTGGAGATTTTATTGCTAATGATAGTATAGATTTAACGGTCCATAGAGGAGAAGTTCATGCACTACTTGGAGAAAATGGAGCTGGAAAATCTACATTAATGAATATTTTATATGGTCTATATACTCCAACTGATGGGAAAATATTTATTGAAGGAATAGATTCGATAATTGATAATCCAAATAAAGCCATAGCATTAGGAATAGGAATGGTTCATCAACATTTTATGTTAGTACCGCCATTTACTGTGGCAGAAAATATAATACTTGGAATGGAACCTATGAAAACGTTTAAACAAATAGATATGGATAAAGCTATAGCTGATGTTAAAGCTATTTCGGAAAAATACGGGCTTTATGTAGATCCTAAAGCAAGAGTTATGGATATAACAGTAGGTATGCAGCAGAGAGTTGAGATATTAAAAGCTTTGTATAGAGGGGCAGAAATATTGATACTAGATGAACCAACTGCAGTATTGACTCCTCAAGAAATAAAAGAACTAATAGAAATTATAAGAAACCTTACAAAAGAAGGTAAAACAATTATTTTAATAACTCATAAACTAAAAGAGATAAAAGAAGCAGCTGATTACTGTACTATAATTAGAAGAGGTAAAAAAATAGATACGGTAGATGTTTCTCAAACTGATGAGAATAAACTTGCATCAATGATGGTTGGAAGAGAAGTAACATTTAAAGTTGACAAAAATGACGCTACTTATGGAGATACCGTTTTAAAAATAGAAGGAATAAAAGCTAAAGATAACAGAGGATTATATGCGCTTAATGGACTTGACCTAGAAGTAAGACGTGGAGAAATTTTAGGAATAGCTGGAGTTGATGGCAATGGACAATCTGAACTGGTAGAAGTAATAACAGGGCTTAAAAAAGCTGAAAGCGGATCTGTTATGATTAATGGAAAAGAAATAGTTAATTCTACTCCTAGAAATATAATGGATTCCGGAATTTCAAATATACCAGAGGATAGACAAAAACATGGACTTGTTTTAGATTTTACTGTATCAGAAAATATGATACTTCAAAATTATAAAAAGGAAAGATTTTCAAAAAATGGAAAACTTATAGATTCTAATATAAAGCAATTTGCAAATGAACTTATTAATAGATTTGATGTTAGACCACAAAATAATACTTTAAAAGCAAGGGCTTTATCTGGTGGAAATCAGCAGAAGGTAATAATTGCAAGGGAAGTAACAAATGACCCAGATTTGTTGATTGCAACTCAACCAACTAGAGGTTTAGATGTAGGGGCTATTGAGTTTGTTCATAAATCTCTTATCGAACAAAGAGATAAAGGAAAAGGCGTTTTATTAGTTTCGTTTGAGTTAGATGAAATTATGAGTGTTTCTGATAGAATAGCTGTAATTTATGAAGGGAAAATAGTTGGAATTATTGATGCAAAAGAAGCCGAGGAAAATCAACTTGGATTAATGATGGCAGGAGGAACAAAATGATGAAAAAGTTTAAGCTAAATGAGCAACTTCTTTATACTATACTGTCTATCTTTCTTGGTTTTTTAGTTGGAGCAGTAATTCTTATAATAGCTGGATTTAATCCAATAGAAGCTTATAGCGTTATGATTAAAGGAATTGTTGGGAAACCAAGATTTATAGCATGGACTATAGTATATGCAACTCCGCTTATACTTACAGGCTTGTCAGTTGCATTTGCTTTTAGAACTGGTTTATTTAATATTGGAGCTGAGGGTCAGTATATTGTAGGCTCTATGGTTGCAGTACTAGTTGGATATTTTTTTGATGGACCAGCTTTTATTCATATTCCATTAGCAATTATAGCTGGTTGTTTAGCAGGAGCACTTTGGGCTGCGATTGCAGGGCTTCTTAAAGCAAAATTTGGAATTAATGAGGTAATTTCAACAATAATGTTAAACTGGATAGCTCTTTATTTATCAAACTTTGTTACTATAATAGATGGATTTAGGCTTCCAAATAGCGAAGCCTCTTATAGTATCAAAGAGACAGCTTCCATTGGAATTTCATTCTTAAAGCCTCTAGTTGGAACTGCAAAAGTTAATTGGGGTATTGTTATAGCAATTATAGCTGCAATTTTAGTTTATTATATAATCTTTAAAACTACTTTAGGATATGAACTTAGAGCAGTTGGGTATAATAAGCATGCTGCTGAATATGGAGGAATAAATGTCAATAGATCAATAATTGTATCTATGGCTATTGCAGGAGGGCTAGCAGGTCTTGCAGGAGTAACGCAGGTTCTAGGTGTTTCTCATAAGATTACAATACTTGCAGCAGCAGAAGGTTATGGATTTGATGGTATAGCTATATCTCTTATTGGTGCAAACTCTCCATTTGGGGTAGTGATGGCTGGACTTTTATTTGGTGGATTGAAATATGGTGGCTCAAAACTTCAAACAATAGGTGCTCCTCCTGAGGTAGTTTCTATAGTTATTGGTTCTATTATTTATTTCATTGCGGCTAGCTCTATAGTTAAGATATTGATAAATAAGTTCAAAGTTAAAGGAGGTAGAAATAATGGATAGTGTAGTGACAAGTTTAGCGATATTACTTAGTACAACATTGATGTATTCTACTCCTTTAATATTCACCTCATTAGGAGGTGTATTTTCCGAAAACTCTGGGGTAGTTAACATAGGACTCGAAGGTATGATGACTATCGGAGCTTTTGCAGGGGCAGCAGTAGCTGTATTTACTGGCAATCCGTGGATGGCTTTTATAGGAGCTGGAGTAGCAGGAGGCTTATTTGCACTTCTACATGCGATTGCATCTATAAGTTTTAATGCGAATCAAGTTATTTCTGGTATAGCAATTAACTTTTTAGCCCCAGGAATTGCAATATTTATGTCTAAAATGCTTTTTGATGGATCAACAATGACGCCAAGTATTCCGCTTGATCAAAAGATGCCAAGATATTTAAATGGTCTACTTCCTAGTGGATTTATAGATACAGTTTTCAATACCTATGCAACAACCTATTTAGCTTTTATTTTTGTTGCAATCGCTTGGTTTATTCTTTATAAAACAAGATTTGGGTTAAGAATTCGTGCAGTAGGCGAACATCCTAGAGCAGCTGATACTTTAGGTATTAACGTTCATAAAATCAGGTATATATGCGTAATTTTATCAGGTGTATTAGCAGGTTTTGGTGGTGCTTCAATGAGTTTGGCGATTGTATCGACATTTCGACCAACTCTTGTTTCGGGCCAAGGATTTATAGCACTTGCTGCCATGATATTTGGTAAATGGAAGCCACAGGGCGCTATGCTAGCTTCTTTACTATTTGGATTTGCAAATGGATTAGTTGTATTTTTAGGAAGTCCAGCTATTGGTATAAATATATCTGAACATCTATTATCTATGATTCCATACCTTATAACTTTACTTGTTTTAATTTTCTTTGTAGGCCAAGCTAATGGACCAGCAGCTAACGGAGAGATTTATGAAAAGGGCGAAAGATAGTATTTATGTACAGTATCGAAAAAAAACCAGATGCACTATTGGTAGACTATAGACTTCCAGTTGAAATGAAAAATAAAATAGAATCATTTGGTATAGAAATAGTAGAAACTGTAGCTCACCCTAATTTATATGAAGCTGTTAAAGGGCACCCTGATTTGATGGGGTGTCCTTTAAAGAATATTACTATTATAGAGCCATATCTTTATAATAAAAAATATAAGGATTTTGAAAGATTTTCTATACGGATTGGAAATGAATTAATAGAAAAAGAGTATCCCAATCACATTAAATACAATGTTGCTACTTTTGGAAATTATGCTATAGGTTATTTTAAATACGTGGATAAAGAGATAGCAACTGTTTTAGAAAGTTTAAACATATCACTTATTAATACCAATCAAGGATATAGCAAATGTTCAACTTTGATACTAGATTCTAATAATTTAGTTACATCGGATATTTCTATATTTAAGGCAGTAAATGAAGTGTATGGCATGAATATTGCTAGGATAAATAGTGGAGATATAATATTAGAAGGCTTTGAGTATGGGTTTATTGGAGGAGCTAGTTCATTAATTGATAATAAAAAGATAGCTTTCATGGGGAGCTTAGAATATTATAATGATGGAAAAGCTATTATGAACGTCTTAGATTCCTTAAAAATTGATGCAGTTTTTTTAGCGAATTCAAAACTGCAAGATTACGGAAGTATGGTTCCTCTTTATTTAAAATAAACCTAAGTTAATTATGAGTCTCTTTTTAATTTAAACTTAAAAAAATTTGAGGAGGTTTGACATGAATAAAATTGTATCACTTGATTTTGCTATGGATCATGTAAAAGATGGGATGACTCTTATGATTGGCGGATTTCTTGGTGTAGGTACACCAGAGATATTTATAGATGAGCTGATTAAAAGAGAAATAAAGGATTTAACTATTATTGCAAACGATACTTCTTTTGTGGATAAAGGTCTAGGAAGACTTATAGAGAGCAAACAGGTTAAAAAAGTAATTGTATCACATATCGGCACAAATCCAGAGACTGGAAGACAAATGAATGAAAAAGAAATGGAAGTTGAGCTAGTTCCTCAGGGAACTCTTGCTGAAAGAGTGAGAAGTGGAGGAACTGGACTCGGTGGAGTTCTTACTCCTACAGGTCTTGGAACAATGGTAGAAGAAGGTAAGCAAAAAATAGAAGTTGATGGGGTTACTTATTTGCTAGAAACAGCACTTAGGGCAGATGTTGCTTTGTTGCTTGGACATAAAGTTGATAAAAAAGGAAATACTCTTTACGACAAATCTGCAAGAAACTTTAATCCGCTTATGGCTATGGCAGCAGATACAGTTATTATGCTAGCAGAAAACCTTGTTGAGGTTGGAGATATTGATGCAGAACATATTATAACACCAGGAATACTTGTTGATTATATCGTTAAGGGGGAATAAGAGATGTCAAGAGAGATAATTGCAAAAAGAGTAGCTAAGGAATTACACGATGGAGATGTAGTTAACCTAGGTATTGGAATGCCTACATTAGTTGCAAATTATGTAAGTGATGATATAGATGTTGTTTTTCAATCAGAAAATGGATTTGTTGGTCTTGGACCTGCACCAGCACAGGGAGAAGAAATACCTAATCTAGTAAATGCAGGAGCTCAGCCAGTTAGTATTAAAAAAGGCGGAGTATTTTTCGATTCAGCTATGTCTTTTGGAATAATTAGAGGTGGTCATGTAGATGTAACTGTTCTTGGAGCACTTCAAGTTGATGAAAAAGGAAATCTTGCAAATTGGATGATACCTGGAAAAATGGTTCCAGGTATGGGCGGAGCTATGGATTTAGTAGTAGGAGCAAAAAAAGTAATTGTTGCTATGGAGCATACAGCAAAAGGCAAGCACAAGATTCTAAAAAACTGTAATCTTCCTCTCACAGCCAAAGCTCAGGTTAACTTAATTGTAACAGAGATGGGAGTAATAGAAGTTACAAAAAATGGGTTATTACTAAAAGAGATAGCTAAGGACATTACAGTAGAGCAGATTCAAGAAGCAACTGAAGCAACTCTAATTATTGATAAAAATTTAAAGGTTATGGAAGCATAAACTTATATATACTTAGCTCTATTACCATTATGGTATATAGAGCTTTTTACTTTTATTGTGTATAATATACTATAGGTAAATTTTACAGAGCTTAGTTTAATTGTGGAATATAAACAAAACACTTTTGAACGGTTAGTTGATTTCAATTTTGATAATAGAAGAGATTTTAAAGTTAAAACTAAAATTGGGGCGTAGTGATGAAAAATAAATTATTTTTTGATATAGGATACGTTAAGTTAAATAAATATGGAGAAGAACTTTGTGGCGATAAAATGGAGATACTTCCCAGAGAGCATGGTGTAATATCTATTTTATCTGATGGCTTAGGTTCAGGAGTAAAGGCTAATATTTTAGCTACATTGACCTCTAAAATTGCCATTACAATGCTCAAGCAAGGAGCTACAATTGAAGAAGTTGTAAGCACCATTATAAATACTCTACCAGTATGTAAGGTTAGAGGACTTGCATATTCGACATTTACAATTATATATGGAATAAATTCAGGCAAGGTTTATATAGCTAGATTTGATAATCCACCTGTATTTTTAAAAAGAGATGGGGCTGTCACATTAATCGAAGGTGATGATGTTCAGATTGCTGATAAAAATGTAAAAGAGGCTGAATTTAATATAAAGGATGGAGATACTATAATTGCAATTAGCGATGGTATTTTACACGCAGGTATTGGAAGAATAATGAATTTAGGGTGGCAAGAGCCAGAATTGGCTGCATATATTTCAAAACTACCAGACGAGCTTAGCGCTATGAGTATCGCAAAAAAAATAATTACAACCTGCAACGATCTTTATGGAGATTTGCCTCAAGATGATGCTAGCTGCATGGTACTAAAATATCAAAAACCAGAAAAAGTAACTTTATTTACTGGCCCTCCAGTAGAAAAAAATGACGATACTAAAATTGTATCGGAGCTTATGTATGGAAAAGGGAAAAAAATTGTATGTGGAGGCACGGCTGCCTCTATCGTTTCGAGGATACTAGAAAAGCCTGTTAATATAGATATGAGTAACAGTAATCCAGACATACCTCCAATTGCATATATAAAAGGTATAGATTTAGTTACAGAAGGGGTATTGACATTAGCCAAAGCACTCGAGATTCTCGAGGAATATAAAAGCTCAATTTCGCATATAGATGACATGTTTACAAACGATAAAAATACAAATGCTGTGTATATGCTACTTAAAATCTTACTAGATGAAGCTACTCATATTAGAATTTTATTTGGAAGAAGAGTAAATCCAGCTCATACAGAAATAGGATTTCCTGAAGACATAAGTTCAAAACATGATATAATAAAAAAGCTTGCGGAAATTCTAAAAGAATTTGGAAAAATTGTAATAATTGAATACTATTAATGATGGAGTGGTGAATAAATGCAATTTATAACAATAATGTTCATGGTAATTATAGGTGCAGTTATAGGATGGATTACAAACATCTTAGCTATTAAGCTTCTATTTAGACCTTTAAGACCTTATAAAATACCTTTACTTAATTATGAAATTCAAGGACTTCTTCCTAAAAGAAAAGCTGAAATTGCAAGTAATATTGGCAAAACAGTAGATGAAGAATTGCTTTCTATAGAGGATATCTTAAATAAAATGATTGAAGATGAAGATAAAAGTAATATAGTTAAGGCAATAAAAATAAGAGTTAATATGATAATTGACGATAAGATGCCTCCAATTATGCCATCTTCTTTTAAAAATATGATTAAAGAATACGTAGATACTGTAGTAGAAGAAGAAATAGCTTCTCTTATAAATGATTTGAGCGAAGATTTGATTCATAAAGCAACAGCTAGAATAAATATCAAGGAAATGGTAGAAGACAGGATTAATGCTTTTGAAATGGAAAAAATAGAGGATATAATATTATCTATTGCAAAAAAAGAATTAAAGCATATAGAACGTTTGGGTGGAATACTTGGTGGTTTAATTGGACTAATTCAGGGTATAATTGTTATAATGATAAGATAGTTATTGACAATTTATTTATATTTACGTATAATCCAAATAAATGATATAGCTATGATTAGGATAAGTAGTGGATTAGCTTTCTTTCAGAGAGAGAGGTAGTAGGTGTGAGCCTCTTAGAATGCATCCATGAATACCACCTATGAGCTTTTTCCGAAATAAGGAAAACGTGCAGGCACGTTATAGCCTACAAGAGTTACTTGAGAAATCAAGTTAATTTGGGTGGAACCGCGATGATTAATCGCCCCATTATTTGGGGTGATTTTTTTGTACCCCAAATTAATAACAACTTATACAGTATAAAATTTGTATTAATTAATAAAAAGGAGGAAAAGTTATGATAAAAGTTGAATTAAAAGATGGCTCATTAAAAGAATTTGAAAGTGGTATTAGAGCTATAGATGTAGCCAATAGCATAAGCCAAGGCTTAGCAAGAGCTATAGTAGGAGCTAAAATAAATGGTGAAGTAAAGGATTTAAAAACTCCTATAAAAGAAGATGCTAAATTAGAATTTGTAAAGTTTGAAGATAAAGATGGGAAAGAAGTATTCTGGCATACTTCTACTCATATTATGGCTCAAGCAATTAAAAGATTATATCCTGAAGCTAAGCTTGCTATTGGGCCGGCAATTGAAAATGGATTTTATTATGACATAGATTTAGAGCATAGATTATCTCCAGAGGATTTAGAAAAGATTGAAGCTGAAATGAAAAAGATAGTTAAAGAAGAATTTGAAGTTGAACGCTATGAATTTCCTAAAGACGAAGCCATTGACTTCATGAAAAAGCTAGGTGAAGATTATAAAGTAGAACTGATTGAGGGATTAGAAGAGGGAAGTACAATATCTTTTTATAAACAAGGGGAATTTACAGACCTATGTGCAGGACCTCATCTTCCAAATGTAAAGAAAGTAAAAGCATTTAAGCTTTTATCTGTAGCGGGAGCATACTGGAGAGCTGATCAAAGTAATAAAATGCTTCAAAGAGTTTATGGTATTGCTTTTGAGAAAAAGAAGGATTTAGATGAGTACATTCAGATGATGGAAGAGGCAAAGCTGCGTGACCATAGAAAACTAGGAAAAGAGCTAGAATTATTTACACTTCTTGATGAAGGTCCAGGGTTTCCGTTCTTCCTACCAAAAGGAACTGTTTTAAAGAATAAATTATTGGAATATTGGAGAGAAGTTCATAGAGAAGATGGTTATGTAGAAATAGAAACTCCTATAATCTTAAATAGACAATTGTGGGAAACTTCTGGTCACTGGTTTAATTATAAAGAAAATATGTATACTGTAGAAATTGATGAAGAGGACTTTGCAATAAAACCTATGAACTGCCCTGGAGGGATGTTAGTTTATCAAACTAAAATGCGTTCTTACAAGGATTTTCCTATAAGAATGGGAGAAATAGGTAGAGTTCATAGACATGAATTATCAGGCGCTTTGCACGGACTTATGAGGGTAAGAGCTTTTACTCAAGATGATGCCCATATATTCATGCTACCTGAGCAGATTAAAGATGAGATAAAAGGGGTAGTAAGTTTAATAGACAAAATCTATAAGACATTTGGTTTTTCGTATCATCTTGAGTTATCAACTAGACCTGAAAAATTTTTAGGTGAGATTTCTATGTGGGATGAGGCAGAAGCAAATCTTAAATCAGCTCTTGAAGAGCTAGGACTTCCTTATATTGTCAATGAGGGCGATGGTGCTTTTTATGGACCTAAGATTGATTTTCATCTTAGAGATTGTATAGGAAGAACTTGGCAGTGTGGAACTATTCAGCTAGACTATCAGTTACCTGAAAGATTTGAGCTTTCTTATATCGGAAAGGATGGAGAAAAGCATAGACCAGTAATGATTCATAGGGTTGCATTTGGAAGCATAGAGCGATTTATAGGTATTTTAATTGAACATTATGCAGGAAAATTTCCTCTTTGGATTGCACCAGTTCAAGTTAAAATCCTTCCTATATCAGATAAGTTTATGGATTATGCTAAACAAATAGAAAAAGCTATGTATGATGCGAATATAAGAGTTGAGCTGGATGATAGAGCAGAAAAAATAGGCTATAAAATCAGAGAAGCTCAGCTAGAAAAAGTTCCTTATATGATAATTGTAGGAGAAAAAGAGCTTAATGAAGGAAACATTTCTGTTCGTTCAAGAGATTTAGGTGATTTAGGTTTTAAAAATACAGAGGATTTCTTAAACGAATTAAGCGATGAAATAATTTCTAGAAAAACTAACCAGTAATTAAAGGGGATAAATGCTATGTTTATAAAATATGAAGAGCTGCTTTTAAATTCAAATCCAGCAGCATTTACAACATTATATGAAGGCTTAATTATAAACTATGCAGGTATAAATCAGTTTACTAAAAGTATTCATCCATTATATGATAGGAAAAAAAATATATACGAGAGAATAACTAAAGCTGAAATTATCGTCTCTAAATATAATCAAATACCTGAGTATAGAATTGTATTTCAAAAAGATTATCAGGAATTTGATGAAGAGCTTTTTAAAAATGGTTATGAAAGAAATGGTCATGGAACAGTAAAAATGATTGATATAAAACCACTTCAAAATGAACTTTTTACATTTGCTAATTTTATACAAAATGGAGTTTTTATTGAAGAGGAAATTAAGGATTTTTGGATAGATGACTTTTCTTTTCTTATGAATTATTCACAATCAGAGGATAAAATTTTCAGAGATTCTCTAAAACGGCTTATTGTACCATGCAGTACTTTTACTCTTATTGAGGAAGATACACTTATAGGTCAAGCATATGCTACTTTTCAAGAAAATTATATGGTAATAAATAATATAGTTATCAATAAGAAGACGAGAAACCTTTCTTACGGAAAAAGACTATTGATGAGTGTTCTTAGTTATGGCTTGAAAAAAGGTGCAGAGATTGCTATAGCTGATGTTAATTATTTGGATGTAGCTGCAAATAAGTTATTTAATAAGGTAAAATTTGAAGATGTTTATGGATATTGTTATAGAATAAAAAGAACAAATAAATAAATTATTTGACAATCTATAAATATATTGATACAATTATTAAGGTTGATTAATGAAGTAGAAGTATCCGCTTCTCACCTTATTGCAAGTGAGCGTATAAGGTTATGATAAAGGATGTTATTATGTCTTTATTTGCGGATAGCTTAAGCTATCCGCATTTTTTATATGATACTATATTTTATTTATTGGCCAATTTGGAGGTGTATGATTATTAAAGAACAACAAATCAACGAACAAATTCGCGACAAAGAATTACGTGTTATTGATGAAGATGGAACTCAACTTGGGATACTGTCAGCTAAGGAAGCTCAGAATTTGGCTACGCAGAAAAACTTGGATTTAGTAAAAATTTCACCAAATGCGAATCCACCAGTTTGTAAAATTATGGATTTTGGTAAATTTAAGTACGAAATGGCCAAAAAAGAAAAAGAATCAAAGAAAAAGCAAAAGGTAGTTGTAATTAAAGAGGTAAGACTTAGACCCTCTATTGAAGAACATGATTTATCTACTAAAGCTAAAATGGCTTATAAATTCTTGGAAAATGGAGACAAAGTAAAAGTGTCTGTACGTTTTAGAGGTAGAGAATTAGGACATAAAGAAATAGGGGTTGAAGTAATAAATAAGTTTGTTGATCTAGTTAAAGATGTAGGAACACCTGACAGGGCTCCACGCCTTGAAGGAAATACTATGATCGTTATGCTAGACCCTAAAAAAAATTAGCATTTAAAGTACTAGAAGGAGGAAAAACACATGCCTAAAATGAAAACTCATAGAGGAGCCGCAAAAAGATTCAAGGTTACTGGCTCTGGGAAATTAAAAAGAAGCAAAGCTTTTACTAGCCACATCTTAACAAAAAAATCTGCTAAAACAAAAAGAAAACTTAGACAAAGTGGTATTGTAACTAAAGGTGACCAAAGCAGAATGGCACAATTACTACCATACCTATAAAAACTACGATAAGAAGGAGGTTAACATAAAATGGCAAGAGTTAAAAAGGCACTTAATGCAAGAAAAAAACATAAAAAAATACTTAAGCTAGCAAAAGGATTCAGAGGTGGAAGAAGTAAACTTTTCAGACCTGCTAATGCTTTTGTAATGAAGGCTCTTAAGCATGCATATTCTGGAAGAAAGTTAAAGAAAAGAGATTTCAGACAGATGTGGATAGCTAGAATAAATGCAGGAACAAGAATGCATGGATTAAGCTACTCAAGATTTATGAATGGTCTTAAAATTTCAGGAATCAACTTAAATAGAAAGATGTTATCTGAAATGGCTATAAATGATCCTCAAGGTTTTGAGAACCTTGTTAATACAGCAAAAAAAGCTTTAAATGCATAATTTGTAAGCTTACAAAAGCATCGAGATATAAGTTAAATACTTATAACCTTGGTGCTTTTTTTATGTTAAAAAATTTATTATTGTGGTAAATATACAAAATGGCATGGAACTTGCTTTATATAATTTATACTTGAACTTATTTGTTTACTAGGAGGTGTAGATTTGCATTTACAAAATATTGTAATTGAAAAAAAATCAGATGTAGCATGGATAAAAATTAACAAACCAGAATCATTAAATGCTCTGGATGAAAATTTGATTTCAGAGCTTAAATATGCATTTGAGACTACGGGCAAGGATGATGAAATTTCAGTGATAATTCTAATAGGCGAAGGCAAAGCATTTGTGGCCGGAGCAGATATAGAGCAAATGAGCAGCATTAATCCAAATAGAGCTAGAGAATTTGCAAATCATGGAATGGAATTAATGACTTATATAGAGAATTTAGAAAAGCCTGTAATAGCTGCAGTAAATGGATTTGCTTTAGGAGGAGGATGCGAGCTTGCTTTAGCTTGCGATTTGAGAATCGCAAGTAGCAAAGCCAAATTCGGACAGCCGGAAGTAGGCTTAGGAATAACACCAGGCTTTGGTGGAACTCAAAGACTATCTAGATTAATAGGTAGCTCGAATGCCAAGTTATTAATTTATACAGGGAATATTATAGATGCTAATGAAGCTTATAGAATGGGACTTGTAAACTCTGTAGTAGAACCAGATTTGCTTTTAAGCAATGTAGAGGAGCTTGCATCCAATATAGCGTCAAAATCTCAAATGGCTGTTAAATACTCAAAAACAGCAATCAATAAAGGTATTCAGTCAGATATTGATACTGGTCTAGAAATAGAAAAAAACCTTTTTGCGCTCTGTTTTGCTTCTCAAGATCAAAAAGAAGGTATGACAGCATTTTTAGAAAAAAGAAAACCTAATTTCAAATAACAAGGAGGTAGTAACGTGAAAATATGTGTAATTGGCTCAGGAACGATGGGTAATGGCATAGTACAAACCTTTGCTACAAAAGGACATACAGTAGTAATTAAAGGACATAGACAAGAATCACTGGATAAAGCTATAGCAAGCTTGGATAAAGGTTTATCTAAGCTTGTAGAAAAGGGGAAAATCATAAGTGAAGATAAAGATATAACTATGTCTAATATATCTACTACTTTATCTTATGAAGATATAAAGGATGCAGATTTAGTTATAGAGGCAATAGTAGAAGATATCAAAGTGAAAGAGACTGTATTTAAAGAATTAGATGAAATTTGTGAAGATAAAACTATTCTGGCAACAAATACATCATCGCTTTCTATAACAGAAATTGCTTCTTTTACTAAAAGACCAGAAAAAGTTATAGGAATGCATTTCTTTAATCCAGTTCCTGTTATGAAACTTACAGAAATAATCACAGGACAAAAAACATCAGTTGAAACTTTTGATACAGTTTTTAATATAGCTTCAGATATAGGAAAAGTTCCTGTAAGAGTAGAAGAGTCTCCTGGCTTTGTTGTAAATAGGATTTTAGTTCCTATGATTAATGAAGCAGTTGGAATTTTATCAGAAAATGTTGCTTCCAAAGAGGACATTGATGAATCGATGAAATTAGGGGCTAACCATCCGATAGGGCCATTAGCTTTAGCGGATCTTATAGGCTTAGATGTATGCCTAGCTATAATGGAAGTTCTTTATAATGAATTTTCGGATTCAAAATACAGACCTCATCCATTACTTAAGAAAATGGTAAGAGCAAACAACCTTGGAAGAAAAACTGGAAAAGGATTTTATGAATATTAATTTATAATTGGAGGTTAAATTATGAGAGAAGTTGTAATCGTAAGTGCTGCTAGAACACCTATAGGTTCTTTTGGCGGAAGCTTGGCTGGAGTTTCTGCTGCTGAGCTTGGAATAACAGCAGCAAAAGGAGCTATTGAAAAAGCAAAAATTGACCCAAAATTAATTGATACTGCGATAATTGGTAATGTGCTTTCAGCTGGACTAGGACAAAATATAGCAAGGCAAGTATCATTAGGTGCTGGCATGAGCTATGAATCATCATCATTAACTATTAATAAAGTTTGTGGCTCGGGCCTTAGAGCGGTTTCTATGGCAGCTCAGTTTATAATGCTTGGAGATGCTGAAGTGGTTTTAGCTGGAGGAACTGAAAGTATGACAAATGCTCCTTACTGCAGTAGTTCAATGCGTAGTGGGGCTAGAATGGGAAATGCTCAGATGGTTGATACTATGATTAATGATGCTCTTACAGATGCATTTAATGGATATCATATGGGTATTACTGCAGAGAATATAGCTGAAAAATGGAATCTTACTAGAGAAATGCAAGATGAATTTGCTCTAGCGAGTCAGTTAAAAGCACAAAAAGCGATAGAGGAAGATAAGTTTAAGGATGAAATAGTTCCAGTAGTAATCAAGTCTAGAAAAGGCGAAGTTATAGTTGATAAAGATGAATATCCAAAATTTGATATGACCATTGACAAGTTACAAAAATTAAAGCCTGCATTTAAAAAAGATGGTACAGTGACAGCAGGGAATGCTTCAGGAATCAATGATGGCGCAGCTATGATGATAGTAATGTCGAGAGAAAAAGCTGATGAGCTAGGTTTGGAAGTAATGGCAACAATTGCTTCTTATTCATCTGCTGGAGTAGACCCAGCTATAATGGGTTATGGACCAGTTCCAAGCACAATAAAAACATTAGAAAAAGCAAATATGAAGATTGAAGATTTAGATTTAATAGAAGCAAATGAAGCATTTGCAGCTCAGTCACTTTCAGTAGTTCAAGATTTAAAATTAAATCCGGAAATAGTAAATGTAAATGGTGGAGCTATTGCTTTAGGACATCCAGTAGGAGCTTCTGGAGCTAGAATACTTACTACATTATTACACGAAATGAAAAGAAGAGATGCAAAAAATGGACTTGCTACTCTTTGTATTGGTGGAGGAATGGGAACAGCTATAGTTGTAAAAAGATAATATATAGTTCAAACTAATAATAACATCATGAAAGCAAAGTAAATAGATTTTAATTTTAACTTACAAAAGGAACTGATATGATAAAGAGCTATATACAATAGATTGATTAAAGGTAATATAAAATCAATTATTGTAGTCTGGCAATTATCCTCAGTTCCTTTGTTCATATATTTCTAATCTATAAAAAATAGTTAGTGTAAATAAAATGAACATTGATTTACAAGTTTTTAATTTTAAAATTAAATGTGTAATATTAATAAACATATAAACAGCTCTATGTTCAAATAATGAACATAGAGCTGTATGAAAAAAATAAATTAATGTTCTAAACTATTATATAACTCTTTAATCTATATTTTTATAATAAAAATCATGCTCCAGTAATAGCAATATGGTTTTTGAACTATATAGAATAATGAGTAGGATTTAAAATAAAATAATAGTTTACAAATCAGTCATTTAAATAAGTATATAAATCAATGATTTCAAACAAATCTCATAAAACATAAATTTTTTTATAATTTATGTTAAAAAATTGGCATTAAATTTGCTTTTATAATTAATTGCAAAACTAAAATATAAATAAAATGATTAATAATCAAGAAGACAAGGGCTATTAATCGTTAAATTAATAATTAACAAAGGAGGAATAAAAATGGAATTTGGTTTTTCAAAAGAGCATGCATTACTAAAACAAATGTATAGAGCGTTTGCAGAGAACGAAGTTAAACCTCTAGCTGCTGAAGTTGATGAAATGGAAAGATTTCCAGTTGAGACAGTAGAAAAAATGGTAAAAGCGGGGTTTATGGGTATTCCTTTTCCTAAGAAATATGGTGGAGAAGGTGGAGATAATTTAGGTTATGCTATGGCTGTAGAAGAGCTTTCTAGAGTTTGTGGAACTACTGGAGTTATTGTTTCAGCTCATACTTCACTTGGTGCTCATCCAATATTTGAGTTTGGAACTGAAGAGCAAAAAGAAAAATTCTTAGTTCCATTAGCTAAAGGAGAAAAATTAGGAGCTTTTGGACTTACAGAGCCTAACGCTGGTACTGATGCTGCAGGGCAACAGACAACAGCTGTATTAGATGGTGATGAATATGTACTAAATGGTTCTAAAATATTTATAACAAATGCTGGATATGCTCATACATATATAATTATGGCTATGACAGATAAAAAAGCTGGAACAAGAGGAATTTCTGCTTTTATAGTAGATGCAGATACACCTGGATTCTCTGTTGGACCTAAAGAAAAGAAATTAGGAATCAGAGGCTCAGCTACTTGTGAGTTGATTTTTGAAAATTGCAGAATTCCTAAAGAAAATATATTAGGTAAAGAAGGCATAGGATTTAAAGTTGCCATGAAAACATTAGACGGTGGAAGAATAGGTATTGCGGCTCAAGCACTTGGAATTGCTCAAGGAGCTCTAGATGAAACAATTCATTATGTAAAAGAAAGAAAGCAGTTTGGAAGATCAATTGCTAATTTCCAGAACACACAATTCCAGTTAGCTGATATGGCAGTAAAGATTGAATCTGCTAGACTATTAGTTTATAAAGCAGCATACAATAAAGATAAAGGACTTTCTTATTCATATGAAGCGGCTATGGCAAAATTAGTTGCTGCGGAAACAGCTATGGAAGTTACAACTAAAGCAGTTCAGCTTCATGGAGGGTATGGTTATACTAGAGAATATCCAGTTGAGAGAATGATGAGAGATGCAAAAATTACTGAAATTTATGAAGGAACTTCTGAAGTTCAAAGAATGGTAATTTCTGCGGCATTATTAAAATAAAAAGGAGGTTATTTCTAATGAATATAGTTGTTTGTATAAAGCAAGTACCAGATACTACTGAAGTTAAATTAGATCCAAAAACTGGAACACTTATTCGTGAAGGAGTTCCATCAATTATAAACCCTGATGACAAGAGCGGACTTGAAGCAGCTCTACAATTAAAAGATAAGCACGGTGCTCATGTTACAGTAATAACTATGGGACCTCTTCAAGCTGATGCAGCTCTTAGAGAAGCTCTTGCTATGGGAGCTGACAGAGCTATACTTCTTACAGATAGAGCATTTGCTGGAGCAGATACCTGGGCAACATCATCAGCTATTGCTGGTGCACTTAAAAAAATAGATTTTGATTTAGTAATAGCAGGAAGACAAGCAATAGATGGAGATACAGCTCAAGTTGGACCACAAATAGCTGAGCATTTACAATTACCTTCAGTAACTTACGTTGAAGACGTGCAGCTTGATACTGATTCAGTAATAGTAAAAAGAGCGTTTGAAGATGGTTATCATAAAATTAAAGTAAAAACTCCTTGCCTTATAACTACTCTTAAAGAAATGAATGAATCAAGATATATGAGAGTTTCAGGAATCTATGATGCTTTTGCTGATGATAAGGTTGAAATTTGGACTGTAAATGATATTGAAGTCAATCCAGAAAACTTAGGTCTTAAGGGTTCTCCTACAAAGGTTAAGAAATCATTTACAAAAGGTGCTAAGACAGCAGGAAAAGTATTTGAAGTTGATTCAAAAGAAGCAGCTAAAATAATCATGGACAAATTAAAGGAAAAATATATTATTTAATAATAATTTATGTGAGGAGGTTGAAACAATGAATTTAGCAGATTATAAAGGAGTTTTAGTTTATATAGAGCAAAGAGACGGAGAAATTCAAAAGGTATCATTAGAATTGCTTGGAAAAGGAAAAGAGTTAGCTGAAAAATTAGGTGAAAAGCTAAGTGCTGTGGTTTTAGGCCATAACATCAAGGCTCTTGCTGATGAATTAATTTATCATGGAGCAGAAAAGGTTATAACAGTTGATCATGAAGTTCTAAAGAATTTTACAAATGAGCCATATACAAAAGCACTTACTGCTGTAATTAATAATGAAAAACCAGCTATTGTTTTAGTTGGAGCTACATCAATAGGTAGAGATATTGCACCTAGAGTATCTGCAAGAATACATACAGGACTTACTGCTGACTGTACTTCTTTAGATATCGATGATGAGACAAGAAATTTAATGATGACAAGACCAGCATTTGGTGGAAATATTATGGCAACGATTATTTGTCCTGACCATAGACCGCAAATGTCAACTGTTAGACCTGGAGTTATGCTTAAGCTTGAAAGAAATACTTCAAATACAGGTGATGTAATTGATTTTGATGCTGGTTTAAATGCACAGGATTTAAATGTTGAAGTGCTTGAAATAGTTAAGGAAGATCATAAAAAAGTAAATATTGAAGATGCTAAAGTTTTAGTATCAGCAGGAAGAGGTATTGGTTCAAAAGAAAATATGAATCCTTTATATGATCTGGCTGATGAACTTAAAGGAGAGGTTTCTGGCTCTCGTGCTGTTATTGATAACGCATGGCTAGATAAGGACAGACAAGTAGGTCAAACAGGTAAAACTGTAAGACCAGATTTATATTTTGCTTGTGGAATATCAGGAGCTATTCAGCACATTGCTGGTATGGAAGAGTCTGAGCTAATTATAGCAATTAATAAAAACCCAGATGCTCCAATATTTGAAGTTGCAGACTTAGGTATAGTAGGAGACGTAGCTAAGGTACTACCTTTGCTGACTGAAGAATTAAAAAAATCAGAGAATGAAAATTAAAGTAACTTAAAATAATGTTCTTATTGAAATTAAATATTTTTTGTTTTTAAGAGAAACTTTATTTTAGTAAAAATAAAAAATAACTCCATTTTAAAATTAAAATGGAGTTATTTTTTTATTTAACTATATTGTGAATTTTGAAGCTTCTGATTCTAATGAGCTAGCAATTTCTTCAACTTGTGATATTTGTTTGGCTATATTTTCAAAGTTTTTTATTTGAGAAACAATATCATTACTTGCTTCTTCAACTGAAATTGCATTATTCTGAGTTGTTTCAGATAATTCATTCATAGCCTGTTGCATTTGCTCAGTTACTTCGAATTGTTTTCTTGAAGACTCAGTTATAATAGATATTTTATCAGCCATATTTTTAATTTCATTAAATATTTTTCCGAATTCTTGGTTTGTATCATTAACTTTTGAAACACTATCTTCAACAAGAGTATTTTCTTGAGACATAATTTTATCTGCCTGACTAATATCAACTTGAATATCATCAATTAGAGAACTAATTTTATGAGCGGATTGATTACTGTTTTCAGCCAATTTTCCAACTTCATTTGCTACGACAGCAAATCCTCTACCATGTTCTCCAGCTCTTGCAGCTTCAATAGATGCGTTTAGAGCAAGTAAATTTGTTTGTTCTGAAATTGATGTTATAATATTTACTATTTCGCTTATTTCTAATGATGAAGTTTTAAGTTTTTCAATAACCTTATAAACTTGATTAGAAGAATCTTTAACTTTTCCTATTGAATCAACAATTTGAAACATCTCTTTTTTTCCATAGTCTACAGAATTTAAAGCAGATTCAGTAGATTGAGAAGCTTGTTTTACTTGTTCAAAAACAACTTGAGATGTGTCTGTAATCTCGTTAATAGAGGCAGTTGCCTCTTCTACTATACTAGCATTATTTTGAAATCTACCGGACATGTCATTGAGTTGTGTGGAAATATTATCAATACTGGCATTAGACAAGTCCATTGCAGAAGCTAAATTTTCAGTAGAGAGCATAAGAGATTTTGAGTCATTTACTACTTCCTTGATTATACTTTGTTGATTATCGAGCATTTGATTTAAAGCATTTGCTATTTCACCTATTTCGTCATTAGATGTTAATTTAACTCTTGAAGTCAAATTTCCAGATGATATTAGGTGCATTGTTTCAAGTAATTTAGGAATTGGTTTTAAAGAATTTTTTATTATATTATATAAAACTACACCTATAATCAATATACCAATTAATACCATTATTATACTTTGATTAGTAGTTCTATTTACTTGTTTCATGGCTACATCTTCATCCACAGTAACTCCTAAAGACCAATTATTTGATTTTAGCGGAGAATAGGATGTTATATGACTTTTAGAATTATACTTATAACTACCAATTCCTGTATTACCTAATATCATATGCCTACCAATTTCACCCAACTCTCCATTTTGGTCAGTTAAATTTTCTTTTAATATTTTGCTGTCATCAGGATGGTAAAGAACTAGACCTTGAGTGTCAATTAAGAAGGCATATCCTTCATTCTTTATTCCATGTTGATCAATTATTTGAGGTAATTGATCTATTGCTAAATCAATACCAAAAGCGCCTAACAACTCTCCATTATCATATACCGGGGTCGCAATAGTAACGACCATTTTATCTGTGATAGCATCAACATAGGCATTTGTATAAATAAGTTTATTTTCTTCTTTCATTTGTTTAAACCAACCACGGTCTTTAAGCGAAAAATCATCCATACCAACCCAACCATCCTGAACTAGGATAGTATTTGCTTTAAGAGGTCCTACATAAATAGAAAGAATATTTTCGTCTAAGCTTTTTATTATATTTAATTCATTTAAAACATTTGCGTAGCCTGGATATGTAGATAACAGGTTTCTATCTTCTGCTATTTTCATAAATTCTTTAAAAGTGCTATTTGTAGCACCTTGAGTTACAAGAGCACCACTTTTTTCAAAGAATTGATTTATAGAAGAAGATATTAGAGAAGATTCTGAGATAAGATTTTGTTCAACAGATTTTTTAGAAAAATCTATGTTTGATTTAATGTTAAAATAAAAAGTTGTTGAAAAAACTATTATCACCAGAGATAAACTACTTACTAGTACTTTATTGATTAGACTTCGATTATTTGCCACAATTTATAACCTCCTATGATGTTAAAAGATAAAATATTACTACTTATTTTATCATATTGGAAATATTCTAACTATATTATTTTTAACAAAATTATATTTATACATATAAACATAGTCTTGAAGTATA
>Ga0334892_1000862_pt1 | contig 31141 bp, 16 predicted proteins | sample GraSluR3_MG_4_FD_207213 | JGI IMG/M metagenome (GOLD analysis project Ga0334892, IMG submission 207213) | Sludge microbial communities from methane-producing bioreactor in Wageningen University, Netherlands - Granular Sludge_15_04-R3 | ecosystem: Engineered > Bioreactor > Anaerobic >...
CAAGGCCGTGGCGCTGGGACCGGTCCAGACGACGACGAAGTTGCCGTCGACGTCGGACGCCACCGAGGGAATCCACTGCCGTCCGTCGACGATCCGGTTGACGCGGGTCTCGGTGCCGACCTTGGCTCCACCCAGGCCGAATCGCTGATAAAAGACTCCCTGGTTCGAGAGATCTTCCTGCCCCGGCTGGTTGCCCACGCCGCTCCAGACCACCACGTAATCGCCGGTCGACGACGCGGCGATCGAAGGATTCGCCTGCGTACCGGTCGTCGACGTGCTGACCTTGAATTCGACGCTGGCCTGTAGGCCGATGCCGATGTCCAGCGACCACCCGTTCAAGAACGCCTGCAGGGGAACCTGGGGATCGTCCGGATCGAGCCGCGGTTCGTAGGGCCCGGCGACCGAGTCGTAGATCGTCAGGGTCCACGTTCCCTGGGCCGGCAACCCGTCGAATTGGGCAAGGGCGCCGGGCGCGGGACTGTAATGGCCCGTGAACGGCGGCTGTGCCTGGGGGTACTGGTCGATGGCCACGATCGCCTCATCGTCGAAGATCGTGCCCGCGAAATCGGCGCCCAGCAATTCGGGGGGCGTCTGCGTGGGGTCGCGGGGCACGCGCTGGGCCAGCACGATCGACGCCCCGCTGGGGTGGGTCAACTCGAGCGTGAGGTCGCTGACCCGGGGGTGCTGGATGTTCACGCGAACGTCCAGGTCGGCGATCGTGAAATTGCCGGTCACATCGATGTTCGACACCACCGCCTGGGCCGTGGTCGTGTCGACGGGCGGATTGGTCACGTGGGGGATCGAAAGCCCCGTGGCGGGCACCTCGGCCGCAAACAGGGCGCGGGAGGCCTCGGTCGCGGCCGTGATGCGCCCCATTTCCCGGCCGAAGATTCCCGTCTGGCTCCCGTCGGGCGAAGTCCAAACCACGACGTACGAGCTGCCGTCGTCCCGCATGGCCACGTCGGGCTGGGTCTGGTCGCCGTTGGTGGTCTGGTTGACGATGAACTCGCCGTAGAGATACCCGAGATCGCCCCCGAACGCCTGGGGCGAACCGTCCGGCCAGAAGCTTCGGGCCACGATGTCCTTGCCGACGCCGTTCTGGTTGCTTTCCCAGACGATCACGAAGCCGCCCGACGAGTCGACCGCCACGCTCGAGCGCATCTGGTCGCCTTCCGTGGTCACGTTGACCTGGAACTCCGAGACCAGGGACAGGCCCGAAGCGCTGTAGCGCCGGGCGTACACACCGTATCCGCTGCCGGGCTGCCCGTTGTTCTCCTGGGCGTAGCTCGACCACGTGACGATGAAATCGCCGTCGGGCTCCATGGCCACGACCGGCCACTTCTGGTTGCTTTGCGTGGGGCTTCCCGAGGCGCCGTAGGCGTTGACGCGCACGGCATCGCCGGCCGCGCTGCCGTCGGCGTTAAACCGTCGCAGGTAGATGTCGGCGTCGCCGGTCGTGGCGTCGTAGTTGGTCCAGGTCACGACGAAGTCGCCGTCGGCGTCGGCCGCCACGGTCGCGTGCCGCTGCCCGTCGCCCGCGAACTCGGGCGCGTTGCTGCTGCCCTCGTACACGAGGAAGGGAGCCGGCCGCGTGGGCGCGGGCCGGCCGTCGGCGTCGTACATGCCTACGTAGACCTGGCCGTTCGCGCCGGTCCACACGGCGACCTGGTCGCCGTCGGCATCCGAGGCGACCGCCCGGCGCGTCTCGGGGAAGGTCGTGCCCAGGCCGATGGCCATGTCGGTCTTTCGACCGTCCCCGTTCTCATCGCCCTCCTCCACGCCCGAGACGCTGAAGAAGTGCGATTGGTCCAAGCCGTTGGGCGCCAGGCCCGTCCGCGCCAGCGGGTTGCCGATCGCGTCGCGGAGGCCCGACTGCGCCTGATCGCGGATCGGCGTCAGCGCCCTCAGCTCGTAATTGCCCTCGGGCAACGCCTCGATGAACGTGACGACCGCTTCCCACTTGTTCGTCGAAGGATTCAGGCCGAACGTGATCGTGTCGATGACGTCGACCATCTCCTCGCCGCCGGACAACAACCTCCAGTTGGCGGGGTTGGTGACGCGGTCGTCTCCGCTGGTCCACATCGCCTCGTCGAACACGACGATCAATTGACGCACCGAGTCCAACTCCTCGGCGCCGGTGACCCGTTGGCGCGCTCCGTCGGCCCGGAGTTGCCACATCTCGTAGGTGCGCGGGCCGGCGTTGTCGACTGCCGAGTCGTAGCGCCGGGCGAAAATGCCGTCGGTGTCGCCCACTCCCGCGCCGCTCCACACGACGACGGAGCTGCCGTCGGGCTGCATCGCGATGCTGGGGAAGTGCTGCACGCCCCCCTCGGTGAAGTTGACCCGCTTCTGCTGGGTCACGTAGTTGATGCTCCGCCCGTCGCCGCCGGCGTGCCACCAGCGGATCCAGATGCCCTCGCTGTCGTGGTTGACGACCTGGCGCGGGTCGCTCGAGTTGAACTCGCGGGGCTCGGCGCCGTTGCCGTTCCACACCACGGCCAGATCGCCATCGGCGTCGATGGCGATCGACGGGTTCACCTGGGCGAAGGCGAAGTTCGGATCGACGCCCCCGGCCAGCGTGTTCACCATGTTCGCGTTGAAGTAGGTCATGGGCGACCCGTTCGACGTGAACTGGCGGAAGTAGATGCCGTAGCTGTCGGGCCAGTCGTCATTGTCCTGGCTGGGAGAGTCTCCCTGGGTGTCGTCGTCTTCGTCGATGTCGTTGTCCTGGAACGACTCCCACACGACGTAGAATCGCCCCTGGTCGTCCATGGCGACCTGGGGATTCCGCGCCGTGCGGCGGATGTCGTTCGGCCCGATCACGTCGACCGGGCTCTGGTGCTCGCGGTGCTCGGGGTCGGATCGGAAATCGCCGAACGCCGGGGCCGGCTGGCCCTCGATCGTGTCGGGACTGATCTGGAACTCGTCCGTGGTGCTGGTCCAGGCGTTCACGCGCGGGGCCGAATCCGCGTCGAACAGCCGGCCCACGATGATCTGGTCGCTCCAGGCGCCGTCGTTGTAGAGGGTCACCAACTCCCACACGACGACCAGGTTCCCCTCGTCGTCCAGGGCGACTTGCGGGTTGACCTCGGTGCCGCCGCCGCCGGCCGGGAGCCTTCCCCGCCCCGGCACGCCGGGCACGTCCCTCGAGTTCGCCTGGAACTCGGTGCCGATCCGCTCCCCGGCCACGTTGTAGCGCTGGACCCGAACGTCGTGGAAGAAACTGAAGTTCTGCCCGTGCGTGTGCACCCACGTGATGGCGAAGTTGCCGTAGCTGTCCATCGCGACGGCCGGATTCCACTGGTCGCCCAGCGTCTCGGTGTTCACGAGGAACTCTTCGCCGAGCGGGGCGCCGGTGGCGTCGAACCGGCGGGCGTACACGCCCCAACTCCCGTCGGGGTGATCGCCGATGTCGCCCGTGGTGCCGTCGACGTTCCGCGCCTCCCATACGATCACGAAGTCGCCGTCGGCGTCCATGGCGACCGAGGCGTTCCGCTGGTGCCCCATCGTGGTTGTGTTGACCAGGATCTCGCCCGTCAGGGGCTGGTCGTTGCGGTCGTACATGCGCATGTAGACGCCCGCCCCGGTCGGGTCGTTCGGATCGTCCTGCCCGTGGCTCGTCCACACGACCACGAAGTCGCCGTCGTGGTCGACGGCGACCGCGCGTTTGTTCTCCTCGCGCGCGAACCCCGTGCCCATCGTGGTGCTGACTTCTTGCAGGTAACGGGTCTCCTCGTTGACGCGGAACTCGGGCCCGTTGGTCGCGTTGTCGGCCACGAAGAAATTCAGGCGATAGCCTTGCTCGGGATCGCTGCCGGGCAATCCGTTGTAGTTGCCGTCCAACTGGTTGAGGCCGTCGGTGATCGCGCTGGTCGCCGTAAGGGTGTACGCCCCTGGATCCAGGCGGGGCTGGCCGGGAAGCAGGCCGTTGCCGTCGAAGTGGACGACCGCCTCGTACTTGCGCGTCTCGGCGTTATACGCGAACTGGATGCCGAGGATCCCGCCGACGATCTCGGCGCCGTCCTTCTCGAGCGACCAATTGAGCGGATTCGTGACGCTGGTGAACCCGGAGGTGCCCCCCGCCACCGAAAGCCGCTCGCCGAAGATGACCGTGAGCCGGTCGATCGTGTTCGTCTCGAGCACGGCCCCCTCGAAGACCCGCTCCCGGTCGCCTCCGGACAGTCCTCGGACCACGTCGGTCACGATGGGCGGATCGTTGTCGATCTGGGCGTCGACGAGAACGCTGTCGAAGATGTAGACCCCGCCCTCGCCCGTGGCGTCGCTGCCCTGCCACACGGCGACGAAGTTGCCCTCGCCGTCCATGTCGACCGACGGGAGCCACTGGTTGCCGGCGGTGGTCTGGTTGACGCGGGTCTCCCCGCCGACCGGGATGGCCCCGGCATTGTACCGCTGGTAGAAGACGCCGAACCCCGAAAGGTCTTCCTGCCCGAACTGGTCGCCGAAGCCGCTCCAGACGACGACGAAGTCGCCTTGGTGGTCCATGGCGACCGACGAGTAGATTTGGTTGGCCGTGGTGGTCGTATTGACCCGGAACTCCGACGAGCTGGGGACGATCAGTCCGACGAACGGATCGGTGATCGTCTTGGGGATGGCAAAGGTTCGGGCGTACACCCCCCACCCGCTGCCGTCCTGGCCGGAACTCGACCAGGTGACCACGAAACTGCTGCCGCCCAGATCCATGGCGACGGTGGGATACAACTGGTTGCCGTCGGTGGTCTGGTTGACGAGGATCTCGCCCGCCTGCCATCCCGTGACGCCCAGACCCGCCGAAATGGGGATCGGGGCGCCGGCCGCGGTAAACGCCCTGGCCACGATATCGGTGCCCAGGCCGCCCTGATCGCTGGCCCAGGTGATGACGAAATTGCCGTGGGCGTCCATGTCGACCGAGGGCATGGTCTGGTTGCCCCCGGTCGTCGAGTTGACCTGGAATTCGGCGATCGCCTGGCGCGGCGGCAGCACGTTGTTCTGGTTGTCGTAGCTGATCTGGGAGTCGTATTTCTTGGCGTACACGCCGTAGCCCGTCCCCAACCGGCCGGCCGACTCCTGGGCGTAGCTGGCCCAGGTAATCACGAAGTCGCCGTCGACGTCGATGGCCACCGACGAGAACTTCTGATTGCTGCGCGTGGGGTCGTTGAGGTCGAGTTCGCCCGCCCCATAGGTGTTCACCCGGAACGAATCGCCCAGCGGATCGCCGGTCGAATCGAATCGTCGGGCGTAGATGTCGGCGTCCCTGGCGTCGCCGGTGCCCCGGTAGTTGGTCCAGGTGACCACGAAGTCGCCGTCGGCGTCGACCGCCACGTTGGCATAGCGCTGGTCGTCGAAGGCAAAGGACGGGGAATTGCCGTCGCCCGCCGTAACCTCGCGGACGGGGATCGGGTTGCCGAACAAATCGACCGCCGGGGTGCCGTCGGCGTTGAAGAGTCGGTAGTAGACGCGATCGACCCCGCCATCCGCGGCGGTCCACGCGACCACGTAGTCGCCGTCGGCGTCGACGCCGACGGCCTTGGCGCTCTCGGGGAAGAACCGGCCCTTGGCGCCCTGTTGCGTCGCGTCGGTGACCTCCTTGTCGCCGTTGCCGCCCGTGGGGGCCTGGCGCACGACAAACGTCTGCGAGAAGTCGACCCCCAGCGGCTCGAAGCCGGTGTACCCGAGCGGGTTGCTCGACTTGTCGCGTAGCCCGCTCTCTCCCAGGCTGGTCGGCGTGGGGTCGACCGGGGCGAGAGCCTCGATCACGTACGTGCCGGCCGAAAGGGGCTGCACGCCCGGGGTCAAGGGGTCGCCATCCAGCGTCAGCACCGCCTCGTACTTGTTCGTGGGCGTGGGGTTCACGTCGTAGAACCCGCCCGTCGCCGGATCGATGTAGGCCAGCCCCGTGTCGGGATTGTACGCCAGGTCGGCGGCCCGGTTCATGCCGTACTCGATGGCCACCACGCCGCCGTCGACCTCGACGCCGTTTTTGAAGATGCGGTAGTTCTCGGGATTGAACACGCTGTCGGCGCCGATCGTCAGCAACGGCTCGTCGAACGTCAGCACCATGTGCGTCACCGGGCCCTCGACCGACTCGCCGTCTTGCACGAGTTCGCGGTTGTGGAACCCCACGTCGGTGACGATCGGGCCGGCCGTGTCCTTGTCGTCGTTGAAGCGGCGGTAGAAGATCGTCTGGTTCGACGTCCCGCCCGAGGTGTACCGGTCGTGCTGGGTCCACACGATCGTGAAGTCGCCGTCGCGCTCCATGCCGATGCTCGCCCCGGTCTGCCGGGTGCCGGTGTCGGCGTAGGTGTGCACGAAGATGTCGGGCGGCGGCGAGCTGCTGGCGCTGCCGGTCTGGGTCGTGGTCGGCGCCAGCACGCCCGGGTAGACGTCGATGGTCGTCTGGGGAGGAATCTGCCGCGGCTCGGGCTGGTTCACGCCCGCGGCGGCGCCGCCATAGGTCACCTGGAATTGGTACGGAGGCCCGCCCGGCAGCACGCTGACCGTGATGCCGGTGACCCCCAGAACCGCCTCGAGCTCGGTCCGGATCCGGTTGGCCGAACCGGCCAGATCGGAAGAGTCGAAGTAGACGTCCTGGCTCGTCGCGCTGCCGAAAACGAACCGGTACCAGCCCTGGCTGGTGGCCGAGAAGCTCCAGATCTGAACCTCCGGCACGTTCTGGGCCGAAAGGTTGTTCGTGTTCCACGACAGACCGACGGCCGTGTCGTGCACCTCGCCCTGGAAGGTGATCTCGAACACCGCCTCGGTCGAGCTCACCCCCCGCGTGATCAGGTCCCACGGCGTGCCGATGCGGTTGGTCACCTCCTGCGAGAACGTGCCGAAGCCGTTCTGAATCACCCGGACGCTCACCGGGCCCTCGAACGTGCTGTAGGGCCAGTTCACGCCGGTTCGGGCCATGCCCCGGAGGGCCGCCTCCAAGTTCTCGCGCGTCTGCCCGACGTTGAGCGTCTGATTCGTGTAGGTGGGGTTGAACGTGATCTGCTCGAAGCCGCCCACGCTGGGGTGCGTCATGCGGATATTGAAGCTCCCGCCCGTGCTGCTGGTGGGAATCGTGAGAATGTACCGCTGGTTGCTGCCGTCACGATTGGCGTTGACCACGCTGTCGCTGTCGAGGATGTTGAGGATCGAGTCGAGCGGGTCGGCGTCGAAGCTGCTGTACATGACGCCCCACGCCTCGCCCCGCAGCAGGCCGCCCACCGCGTTGTAGATCGCCCGAATGCGTCCCAGTTGCTCGTCGGTCGCGCCCAGGTTGGTCGCGTTGATCAACACGGCGTCGATCGTCGCGTCGACGTCGCCGCTGTTGAACACGGTGCCCGGCACGAAGGCGAGCAGGTCGGCGTTTTCGGGCCGGCTCAGGATCCGGTTGAACGTCGAGCCGAAGATGCCCGTGTCGTCGGCCATGTCGGGGCCGAACCCCTCGTAGACCACGACCAGGTCGCCGTCGGCGTCGAGCCCCGCCTGGGCGCCGTACTGGTTGTTGGGCCACAGCGGCGTGCTCCCCGTGTTGAACGACGCGCTATTGATGCGGAAGTTGGGCCGGATGACCCCGCCGTTCTCGTTGTACATCACCGCCTGAACGCCCCAATCGAAACCGGCGGCGACGGGGATGTTGTCGCTGTCGAATCGTCCCTCGCGGGTGATGATGAAGTTGTTGCCCGTGTCGAAGGCGATCGCCGACGCGAACCCGCCTCCCGGCGAGAGCGTGGTGAGCAGTTGCCCATTGCCATCGTACATGCGCGCGCGAATGGTTGCTTCGTTGTTCCAACTGATGACGAGCCGCTCGCCGTCGTCGCTCATGCCGACCGCGGGATCGAAGTGCTCGGTCGTGTCGTAGGTGTTGACCAGGAACTGCTGGCCCAGCGGCGTTCCGTCGCGGTGATAGCGCCGCGCGTGCACGCTGTTGAAGAAGCTCTCGTTTTGGGCGTTGCTCGCCCAGGCGATCGTGAAATTGCCGCGCGCGTCCATCGCCACGGCCGGCTGGCCCTGCGGACCCGTCGTGACCGTGTTGACCCGGAAACCGTTGTCCAAGGCGATCACGCCCTGGATCGGCGTCTCCTGGTCGGCGGCGACCGGGTCGAGATCCATGTCGACGAAGAACGTGGGATTCTCGACGAGCCCCGCCGGAGCGAAACGGCGCGCAAAGATGTCGGTGATGCTGTTGTGATCGACCGAGTCGGGAATCTGGCTCACCCAGGTGATCACGAACTCGCCGTCGGAGTCCATCGCCACGGCGGGGTTCGTCTGATGGTACTTGTCGGGCCGGGGCGAACCGTCGGGGTAGCGCGTAAAGGGATCGTCGGGCTCGGGCGGATTGACGCGGAACTCGGGGCTGGGCTCCTTGAGCGTGTTGACCTCGGCCATCGCGGCAAAATCGCCGCCCCCGTCCGACGTGTTGCCCAGCTCGTCGGCCGCCCACGAAACGACAAGCTCGGGATGGTCCTTCTTGCCCGCGTCGGTCTCCGTCGCCCCCGTGCCCCCGTTGAACGTGATGTCGAAGGTCGTCAGGCTGTCGACCCACACGCCGTCGACCAGCTCGCGGACCGGCGTCACGCTGACACCGGGCGCCGGCATCCGCACATCCGTCGGAGAGTTGCGCGGTCCCGACAAGTTCGGTACGGCGGGTCCCGTCACGGTCGCGGCAATCGACGTGTTCGTCGAGGTGCCGAAAAAGATCTGCTCGATCCCGTTGGCCGTCTGATTGGGGTTGGTGGCCGAGACGAGGAACGGCCCCAGTTCGCGAGGCTCCCGAAGCGTCTCGACCGCCACCGAGGGGAGAAAGCCGCTGGTGAAGGTCGACGACTCGACGGTGATCTGCGGCTGATTCAGGCCGCCGGAGATGTCGCCGAACTCGATCAGGAACTCGTGCGGGTTGATGCCCGTGACCTTCACGTCGGTCAGGGCGCCGCCCAGCCCGCGCAGTTGCGTCTGCAAGTTGCCGGCGGTCTGGGTGAAGTTCGTGGTCTCGTTGAAGATGAACGTGGTGGTCTCGCCGGCGCCCACGATTCCGTCGCCGTTGACGTCGAATCCCAGGACGGTCGACCCGCTGATCGTGCTCTGGAACGAAGTGAACGGCTCGTACGTCGCCGTGATCGAGAGCTTCTGGACCTCGTTGCCGCCGTACACGAGCTTGAAGCTGCCGCCGAGGCCGTCGCCGTTCGAGTCCTCGGCGAGCTGGTCGGGCAATCGGATGCGCTGGACCTCGTCGGTGAAGTAGCGGGCGTAGATGTTCGCGTCGTACATCAGCCCTCCGGTCACGGGATCGGTCGCCCGCGTGCCGTCCTGGTTGAAGACCTCGTCGTACCGGGTCCAGGCCACGACGAAATCGCCGTTGTCGTCGACGGCGACCGACTGGGCGGAGATCGTGCCCTGGGTGGCGGTGCCCGTGTACTGGTTGACGACGTTGTCGAACAGGTCGGCCGGGCTGACGGCCAGCAACTGGCGCTCTTCCAGCGGATCCAGCACGAGTCGCCGGGGCTTCCGTTGCTGGAGGGTTCGCGACTTGCCGCTCAAGCGGTCCCGGAGGTTGGCGATCCGCGACGAGATCCTTCGCAGCCTAGGCGAATGTAGAAGCGACATCTCTTTCGTTCCTCAAAGCTTGGATCCGGATTCCGGAAGGATGTTTTCAGCCGATTCGACGCCGGAGGAGGGGGGCCCCGCCTCGAACGGAGCGACCTGGGGCCGCCCGGCGTCGGCCGTCGAGCCCGCGTCGTCGGAGGCCTCCGCACTGGGCCGAAGCCAGAAGGAGGACTCGGGAAGGGTGATCGCCTGGCGTACCGCGGGCTTCTCGAGGTTGAGAATGGACGGACGGTGCACGCCCGGCAAGAACTGCACGTCGTAAAGCTCCTCGCACCCGGCGGTGAACTCGAACAAGCCCGCCGTGGCCCCCGAGCGCAAGTCGACCACGGCCACCCCGCAAAGCAGCTTGTGGCCCCGTTGCTGGATGGGCAGCCCGCCGAAGATGTGCTTTTCGCGAATCTTCGACAACCCCACCAGGGCGTAGGGCCCCACGAACGCGAGCCCGCGCAAGTAGCCGGGCAAGCCGCAGACCACGGTGGGCCTCCCGTCGGCCGGGTCGACCACCAACAGCTCGCCCGTCCCCGAATTCAGCACCCACAACCGCCCCCCAAACCACCGGGGAGAGTGCGGCATCGAGAGCCCGCCCAGCACGACCTCGTCGCTGTCGACGTCGATCAAGACGCCTCCGGTCGCCTTGTTCGCGCGCCAGCCGCCCGGCGTATCCGTCGTGCCCAACGCCGTGACGTACCTCGCCCTGCCGTCCCGGTGCGCGACGCCGTTGAGATGACAGCGATCTTCGGGAACCAGGTCGCTGACGAACTTGGGACGCCACACGGGCGTGAAACTGAAACCGGCGCTCAGCCGCGCCAGACACGAGAACCGCGTGTTGACCAGCAGCAGGTCGTCGCCCTCGAACGCCACGTCGTGCGTATGAAGGTCGCCCGTGTGGTACGTGACCCGAGGCAAGTACAGCGCGTCGTAACGGCCGGGATGCTCCTCCAGGTAATCGTGGGCAAGCAACGGGGCATTCGCGAAGAGCCAAACCTCATGGCGCGACGCCAGCGCGATGCGGTTGCCCGACACGGCCAGGCCCAACGGCTTGTCGAACTCGCGCATCAGCAGGGTCGTCTGACGGCCGTCCCAGCCAATCAAGGCGACTTTGCCGGCCTGGTAGGTGGTGACCGCCAGGGAACCGCCCGCCTGCGACATCCAGCTCTGAAATGGCGCGGCCGCGGCGCACTCGACGCGAACGGGTTGATCGGCGTTGTAGGGTTGACTCATCGGGTGATCCGGTCCAATCCGTGGCGTCGAGTCCCGCGGAACTTCTGCCCGCGGCATCAACGGCTACGCGACAACAACATCAGACGAGAGGTGCTGCGAACACTTCATCACGCCCGCCCCAGCGGCAGACATCCTGCCGCCTAATCTTTGCAGATTGACCAATTTATCATGATCGGGCGATACCTATCCGTCAAGCCCTTGCTACGTTGCGCCGTTTGCCCACACGGCAGAGAGAAGACGATCACTAGCGGTGGCTTTCGCGGCAGTCCTGGCGAGATCGCAGCATCATGCAGAGTCTTCCCAATCGAGAAACCCTTTGCACAACGCGTGCCACCGTATCCAAATCGCACAGGCAAGCCATCGCGGTCAACCTAAGCCCATTGAAACAAAAGAGTTATCTCGATGACACGGTGGTGCGGTCGGACCCGATCCTGGTGAATTATGGCCTCCCGGTGTATTATTCTGCGGCACCCGCCGTATTTCGCAGCTTGGGCCGATCCACGCAGAGCGGCGGCATTTGTCGGCTTCTGCAACCGGTCGTATACTTGCGGGAGGATCGCCACCGCGGGGCCCATTCGCTTGGAGAGGACGCACATGCGACGACACAAAATCATCCTTTCTTTAGTGATGATTCTCTGGGCGGCCTCGACGTCGGCTCAGGGCGACGAGCCGGCCGGCGGCATGGCCAATTACCTCCGCCTCGCTCGTGACGAGCACGACGCGCCCGTCGCGCTGGAGGCGTCGATCGTCCGATTCACACCCGCGGATCGGGGGAAACGATGGCCTTCCGTGGACCTCGTGGCGGCCGTCCATGTGGGCGACAAGACCTACTACCGCACACTCAACGATCGCTTCGCCCAGTACGACGCCGTGCTGTTCGAACTCGTCGCCCCGGAGGGAACCCGTATCCCCAAAGGAGGCGTCGAGCCCGGCGGCAATCCGGTCTCCTCGCTCCAAGGCGGGCTGACGCGATTGCTCGATCTCGAGTTTCAACTGCGGGAGGTCGACTACACGCGAGCCAACATGGTCCATGCCGACATGTCGCCCGAACAATTCGCCGCCTCGATGCGAGACCGCGGCGAGAGCATGTATCAGACCTTCATGCGGATGCTGGGTTACGCCATGACCCGTCAAGGCGGAAGCCCGGTGGGCTCGTCCGACTTCCGCATGATCGGCGCCCTGTTTCGAAAAGACCGCGCTTTGGCTCTTAAGCGAATCATGGCCGAGCAATTCGAAGAGCTCGACGGATCGCTCGCGGCGATCAACGGGCCCGAGGGCTCAACCCTGGTGAGCGAGCGAAACAAGAGAGCGCTGGAGGTCTTGCGCAAGGAGATCGACCGCGGAAAACGCAAGCTGGCGATCTTCTACGGGGCGGGCCACATGCCCGACTTCGCTGAACGGCTCGACAAGGACTTCGGCCTGAAGCCCGTCGGCACCGAGTGGGTCACCGCCTGGGATTTGAAATAAGGCTTGCCCCCAGAGCGTCCCGCCGCCCCGCTTCGGCCCACCCCGTTGCCCCGCGCGCCCCGGCACCGCATCGCCTGAGGCAACCGATACCCACCTGCTTCTTCAATCTGCAATCTTCAATCTGCGATTTCCTCCTCAGTACCGCATCACCTTGCGGAACAAATACGCCCCCCACACGACCATCGCGAGGTTCCCCGCCCATACGACGTGGGGTGGAAATCGACCGTGCTTGGCCGAATCGATGCCGTAGGCGAGCAACGGGTAGTACACGATCAGAATCGGGGCAAAACACAGAAAGAAGCTCGTTAGAAAGTCGCGGTTGCGTAGCCAGATGGCCATCGGGGCCCCGACCAGCACGAAGCACAGGCAACTAAAGCCCGCCGACCAGCGCCGATGGGGCTCGGTCTTCAGCCGGTGAAGCCGGACGCGCTGGCTGCCCAGCTCGTGTTGGCGGCTCCGCCACTCGGGACTTGCCAGGCCGTCGAAATCGCCGCAGAGCATCTGCAAGGCGGCGCGAGCGGCCATCTCCTGTTCGTAGCGGTCGATTTCGGCCTGCTGACGGATCGTTTCGTCGGGGATCACGCGCAGCGCCAGACAAGAAGGCGAGTCGGTCATCCCCCCGGCCTGGCTGACGTCCCACAGCGGCACCTCGTACTGCTGCTCGTCGGGGAAGTGCGCCCGGGGCCCGCCGTCGACCTCGACGGTTCCGTTGCGCAGCTTGATGATCAAACGATTGTTGCGTCGGTCGGAGCGCAGCTCGGCCTCTTCGGCGGTGATCGTCGCCCCCGGCGTGTTGCCCCGCGACTTGAGCGAGAGCATCAGCCCAAGCAGCTTGCGGTCCCGGACCTCCCGGACGTTGATGGCAAACCGCGACGAGCTGTAGCGGCGCTGCGTTCGCAACATGCCGTAGGCGATCTCCTCCGCCGCTTCGACGACCACGCGCTGAACGCCGTTTCGACCCCACGAGACGGCCACGTCGTTCAGCCACACCGTCGCCAGGCTGAGCAGAAAGGCGACGACGAGCGTCGGCCAAAGCACCACGGTCGGCGCGATGCCCAACGCCTTGATGGCGACGATTTCGTTGGCCCCCGACATCCGCGAGTAGACAGTGGTCGTCGCCAGGAGCAGCGTCACCGGCACGGCAAACCGTAGCGAGTCGGGAAGGATGTACGGAATCAGGCCCAACACCTGGGCCGGGGGCAGGCTCTTGTCCATCGCCTCGCGCACCACCCCGCCAAGAATCGCCAGCCCGGTCAGCGCAATCAGCGAAACGAGAAACACCCGGCTGAGTTCGATCAGGACGTATCGGGTCAGGATGCGCATAGCGGGCCAGTGTGGCCCGCCGCGCGGGGGCGGTCAAGATCAGTTTGCCCGACCCACCCCACATGGGGGTACTCGCCGTAGAAACGCTTGATGTAGTGGCGGTGCCACCGCGAGGGACAGTGGGGCTCCCATCCGAAGCGGCGGAGCATGGCCGGCGAAATCCGCCGGTTGGCGACGTCGCACAGCAGGGCATCGGTCCCTTTGAGCCGGGCGATCGCGTCGAGGGCCTCCAACGCCCGGCAAACCGTGACGAACCGGGTGCCGCGGGTCGAGACCACATACCGGACCGCCAGGAAGTTGCCGTACCCCCAGGGCTGGCTGTAGTACAGACGGCACCGGTCGCCACGGCGCCGCCCATGCTGCCACCGGCCCAACAGCGCGATTTCCGGCACGGAGACGAGCCTGGGCACAAGCCGCAGCACCACGCGGCGGAAACGCCCGTCGGCCGCCTCAATCATGCCGAACCGGCGACGCCGCAGGACCTCGGCCCCGGTCGTCAGATCGGTCACCGTCGCGAACCATCCCGCCATGTCGAATCTCCGCCCAGGGCGCCGCCGCCCTGGGCGGCCATCTCCTGAGGCAAGTATAGCCCGCGGCGACCCACCACGCTCAACGCTCGAACACGAGCCGGACCAAACGCATGAGCATCAGCAGCGGAACCATCAGCGCCAGGCACATGAGCAAGACGATGGGCAGGAGCCATCCCAGCGCGAAGATCGGCTCGGCCCGCTCCCACACGGTTGCCCAGCAGACGACGACGGCCACGGCGATCACGCAAAGAAACGGGCCGTAGGGAATCTCGCTTTCGCGGTGGACGATCAGGCTGAAGGCGCCGACCAATAAAGCCGCGAAGGGCGCGAAAAAGAACACGATCAGGCACGGCTGCCAACCGAGGAACGAGCCGATCATGGCCATCAGCGTCACGTCGCCGAAGCCCATGGCCTCGCGGCGGAGCACCGCCGTGCCCAAGACGCGAATCAGCCAGACGACCGCCCCGCTGGCCAGCATCCCCACGAGGGCCGTCAGCAGCCCCGCCCAGGCGACCCCGCCGACAAGCCACGCGGCCGCGACGCCGCACGACCCGATCAGGCCCACGACCAGGATGCGATAGGTCGACCGCTCCCGCCGCAACCGGGCGCAGCAGAGTCGAACGGCCCGAAGCCATCCGTGCCGGGCGTACCAGGTCCTGTGCATCAGCGACAGGTTCCAGAGCCACCAGCACGCAAGTCCCCAGGCGAGCGGAACGACGTGCGGGAAGCCGTCCAGCCCCTCGGGCCACGGATTGGGCGAAGTGAGACGCAGAAAGTCGGTCGCCGGCATCGCGCTGGGGTCGGGCAGAAGCGACCAAGGGTAAACGGCCGCCGCCACCAACCCGAACCACGTGCCCGGAATCGTAATCGCGTCGGGAATCGTCTTCTCGTCGACGTCGATCAGCGACGCGGTCAACAACAGGCCGAACAGCACCACGTGGCAGAAGAGCCGGACGGCCACGTCGGCGTTCGCCGCGGCGGGCGCGCCCGGACCGAACAGGCCGTTCTGCCGCACTTCCCACCAGAACAGCGCGGCCAAACCGATCCCGCAGGCCAGTTCGACGACCGCCGGACGAAACCAGAACCCCCTCCCGTGCAAGCTTGCCTCGCGCCGCAGCCCCAGCCAGCCCACGATCGGCAGGCGGTCGTGCCAGCGGCGCGGGGGGGCCTCGGGCAGCGGCGCCGACCAGGGGCTGATCGCCCGCGGAAACCATGCCAGGCGGTACACGCCCAGATTCACCAGGCCGCCCAGACACGTCCCCAACACGAACAGGCCCAACAGCGCGGGATCGCTCAGAACGCCCATCCCGTTCACGTGGCGCTCCCGCTGGTCGAAGAAAGGTCGATGCACTGGACGATCTCGGCGGCAATCGCCTCGGGCGTCTTCTCGCCGGTGTCGACCTCGAGGTGGGCCGTCTCGCGATAGATCGGCTCGCGTTTCGAGAGCAGTTCGACGATCTCGTCGAGTCCTCCCTGGCGGGTCAGATTGGGGCGACGGCCGGCCGTGGTGGCGTCGCCCGTCATTCGGGCGTGAATCGTCTCGGGCCGGGCCTTCAGCCACACGACGGTTCCCGAGGCTCGCATGAGCGCGCGACTTTCGCGGCGTAGCGGCGCCCCGCCGCCGGCCGCCAGGACGAGGCGGTCGCGGCGGCACAGGTCGGCGGTCACCCGGGCCTCCAGATCGCGGAAGGCCGGCTCGCCGTCTTCGGCGAAGATCCGTGCGATCGACTTGCCGGCCCGCCGCTCGATTTCGACGTCGGCGTCGATCCAATCCCAGCCCAGACGCTCGGCCAGCAGCCGGGCCAGCGTCGTCTTGCCGGTCGCGCGATATCCGATCAGAACCAGATTCATCAATCGAAGTCCCCGTTCACCCGCCCAACGACCCACGCCCCACGAACCGCTGCGCGCTCCCCCCTGGTTTCTGCCTTCTACCCGGTGCTTCGCGTCGGCGCGGTGGCCCGCTTGATCACGTCGCGCATGAGTTCGGCGGGTCCGTCGCGGCCGGTGAAGTGCTTGAACTGGAGGCACGCCTGGCGCACAAACATGTCGACGCCCGTAATCACCTTGCAGCTTCGGGAGCGGGCATCCTTGATCAGCAAGGTGTTTTCGGGATTGTACACGGCGTCGAAGACGACCATGCCCGGACGCAAATGATGCTTGTCGAAGGGGGTCTCGTCGACGTTGGGATGCATTCCCACCGGCGTGCAGTTGACCAGCACGTCGGCGGCGATCGAGTGCCGCCGCGACCAGTCGATCGCCCGACCATCGAACCGCTCGGCCAGCTCGTGGGCCCGCTCGGGCACCCCGTCGGTAAGCACGACCTTGGCCCCGCGGCGGATCAAGCCGTAAGCGATGGCCTTTCCCACGCCGCCCGAGCCCAGCACGAGGGCGGTTTTTCCCTCCAGCAGCTTCTCCTGGGCGCCCTCGGCGCCGATGGCGTCGACGAGGCTGTCCATCGCGGCCCGGTAGTCGGTGTTGTAGCCGAGGCGATCCGAGCCGTCGAAGACGACCGTGTTGCAGGCCCCGATCCCCCGCACGGCCCCGTCGGCCTGCGTGAGCTTGTCGAGCACGGCCTCCTTGTGCGGAATGGTCACGCTCAGCCCGCGGATTCCCCATTCCGGCGCCTCGTCGAGAAAACCGGCCAGGTCTTCGCGGGGCACGCGAATGGGAAGGTACACCTTGTTCAGCCCCAGCTCGGCAAAGGCGGCGTTGTGGATCAGCGGGCTGAGGCTGTGGCCCACGGGATCGGCGATGACGCCGTAGACGTCGGTCTCGGGGTCGATCCGGTCGTAGTGGTAGACCCGCGTCATCTGCTCGAAGCTGAGCTGGCCCGGCGCCAAGGCCCGCTCGTCGGAGAACGTGGCATAGGTGAACGGGGCCCCGTACCGCCCGGTCAGGATGCGCGAGGGGATGCCGATCTCGCCCATGCACAGCCCCACCGTGGGAATCCCGCTCTTCTCGACCAGGCGGAGCATGCGCAGGTTGTCGGCCGGATGGTTCGCCATGGTGCAGATCTTGATGACGTCAGGATCGAGCCGGGCGAGACGGCCGTGGATCGCCTCGAGGTCGTCGGGCGTCTTGCGGAAGTCGTGCAGGCTGACGATCCGCTTCGTGCTGCCGTACCGCGGGATCTGGGCGGCCGCGTCCTCTTCGAGATCGACGTACTCGACCCCGTCGGCGATCGCCTGGCGCAGCAGGGCCAACCGCTCCTCTTCGCTTTCCCGGTACTTGCCTCCGTCGCGCTTGCGCCGGCAGGTCACCACCACGGGCGTGGGGCGATTGGCAATCAACCGCTTGAGAATCACCGGACCGTTGATGTAATCCAGGCGCAACTCGACCAGCTCGGCGCCCTGCTCGGCGAGATGCTGATGCGTCGCGACCACAAAACGGTCGCGCCCACGGGCAATGCTGACGCAAATCATGGGTCGATCCGGGGATGCGAGGCATTCGTCGTTTCCACGCGTCACCATTGTGCCGAAGGCTTGGGCAGAAATCAAACCCGGCGAAACCGCTTGTCGAGTTCCTCGCGACTGAAGATCAGGGCCGCGGGGCGTCCGTGCGGGCAGTGATGGGGATCGTCAATCAGGTGCCGTTGCTCGAGCAGGGCCCCGACCTCCTCGGGGGTCAGCCGGTCGCCGGCCTTCACCGCCGCCTTGCAAGCCACCGTGTGCAGCAGGTCGTCGAGCAGATCGCGACGGTCGGGCAGCTTGCCGCCCGAGAGCAACTGCTCGAGAACCCCGTGCAGGACGTCGGCCGGGTCGAGGTTGGCCAGCATGGCCGGATAGCCCGCCACCAGCACCGTGTCGCCGCCGAACGGCTCGATCTTCACTCCCAGTCGGCCCAGCAGCTCGCGGTGTTCGAGGGCGGCGGCCGCCTCGGCCGGGCTCAAGTCGACCGGCTCGGGCACCAGCAGGCTCTGCGACTCGACCACCCCGGCCAGGACCCGCGCCCGCAACTGCTCGTAGAGAATCCGCTCGTGCAAGGCGTGCTGGTCGATGAGCATCACGCCGTCGTCGCTCTCGGCCACGATATAGCGATTGTGAACCTGCATCGCCCTGGCCGGCCCCCGCCGCGGCGCGCTCGACGCATCGCCCCCGGCCGCCCCACCGGGTGGCTCGTCGGGGTCGGACCCGGCCGCGGGCGCCCAGCGGCCGTCGAGTCGAGTCAGCTCGAGCGATCCCGACGGCGCCGACGGCGAATCGACCGTGCCCGCCGCCGGCCGGGCCCCCCACGATTCGACCTCGCCCTTGGCCCAATCGACCACCTGCTGCCGAAAGCTCGCGGCCTGGTGGGGATCGTGGGCCTGGGTGGGATCCTCGTCGTCGGGCGACTCGACGCGCGTGGTCAGATCGGTGCTGAGAAACTGCTTGCGCAGCGTCGAGAGCAACTGGCTGTAGAGCCGGCCCGCGTCGCGAAATCGAACCTCCAGCTTGGTCGGATGAACGTTCACGTCGACCATCTCCGGCGGCATGGCCAACGCGAGAAAGGCGATCGGATACCGCCCGGTCATCAGCAGCCCCCGGTACGCCTCGCTCAGAGCGTGCTGCAGCGAGCGGTCGCGGATGTGACGCCCGTTGAGAAACAGATACTGCATCCGGTTATGGCTGCGACTCTGCCCGGGATGGGCCACATAGCCCGACAAGCAAACGTCGCCGTCGACGCTTTCCACCCAGATCAGGCTGTCGGCCAACGGGCGGCCCGCCACGTCGGCGATCCGCTCGAGCCAGCCTTGCGGGCCGGGCAGATCGAACACCTGGCGCTCGTTGTGCCGCAGGCTGAAGTGGACTCGGGGCAGGGCCAAAGCGATCCGCGAGAACGCCTCGCTGACGTGCCCCAGCTCGGTCTGCACCGAGCGAAGGAACTTGCGGCGGACCGGGGTGTTGAAGAACAAGTTGCGCACCTCGACCGTCGTGCCCACGGGCCCGCCGCACGGGCTGACCTCCGACGCCTTCCCGCCGACGACCTCGATCCGGGCGCCCAGCTCGCTTCGGGCCGTCCGGCTGCGAATGACCAGCCGGCTGACCGACGCGATCGAGGCCAGGGCCTCGCCGCGAAACCCCATCGTCGCCACCCGAAACAGGTCGTCGGCCGAGGCGATCTTGCTGGTGGCGTGGCTGGCCACGGCCAGTTCCAACTCGCCGGGCTCGATGCCGCGGCCATTATCGACCACCCGGATCAAATCGCTTCCGCCCCCCTCGACCGCAACGTCGATTCGTTCGGCCCCCGCGTCGACCGCGTTCTCGATCAACTCCTTGACGACGCTGGCCGGCCGCTCGATCACCTCGCCGGCGGCAATCTGGTTGACGAGCGATGGGGAAAGTCGCTGGATCTTAGGCATAGTTGACCGAAATCGTTTCGTAGACGCCTCTTTCGCCCTGTCGTGCATTGTACCTTCTCGCGGCGAACCGAGGAGGGAGGGATCGCTGGCATCAAGCGTGCGGCGCGCTAGAATGACCATCGTCGAACTTGGGAACCTCCCCCGGAGGGCCGACAGAAGTCAACGTGCCGCAGCCGCGAGGTCTCCCATGGCAACCAGCGTTTCTGCTCCCACCTCTCGGGCGCGAACGGACGGAACGTCTGCCGATCTGGGCGAGCATCCGGGCGTGGTTCCGCCGGAGCGCCGTCGCGCATTCCTTCCGCTTGGCATGGCCCATGAGAACCCGGCCTCCGGCTCGTCCTGCGCGACGCGTTCGTCCGGGCGGATCGACGGCGAGGCCCAAGCGCGAGATCGAATGGAAACAGGGCGTGACCAGGGCGCCGCGTTCGTTTCGTTTCCCTCGGCACGACAAGGAGACCTCGATGGCCAGGATTGTTGCTCCCACGTCCGTCGCCCGAAGCGAGTGGGCGCTGGCGGACGTCGTCGAGCACCTCGCCGTGTTGGCCACCTCCGCCGCATCGCCATACGAACCGCCTCGGTTCGCGCACCGGCGCGACCCGGCCAACTCCCCACCGCCGATGGAGCTCGATCGACGATCTCGCCCCAATCGGCGGGCGGCGGCAGGGGCCAATCGGCGAGGAGCCGACGCGTCTGGCCCGACCGCCGACCAGACCTTCGACGAAGACGCACGCCGCCGCTGCCGCGAGCGGACGCGCAGGCAGGCCGTCCGGAACGTTTTGGGCTGCGGTACGAACGGCGGCTCGAAGGGTTGCTGGTTCAGCGGCCGGCGCACTGAGTGATTCGGCGCGCGGACTTACCGGGCGTGCGTGGGACGACGCCCCGGCTGGGGCTTGCGCCGAGCGGCGCCGTTTTCGCCGAGCACCCGCTGCGCCTTGCTGAGGTCGTTGACCCGGATGACGGCCAGACCTCCGCCTTTGGCCCCTTTCTCGCTGAACGAGCTGTACGCGTAGTCGATGTTCAAATGGTCGGAGGCCAGGCGCTCGCAGATCTTGCGAAAGGCGCCCGCCTGGCCCGGGACTTCGACCAGCAGGACGTCAGCGGGGTCGTATTTCACGTTGATTTGATCGAGAACCTCGGTGGCCTTTTCGTAATCGTCGGGCACAAAGCGCACGGTGCCGCGGTCGCCGGAATCCATTACCGCCAACGCGCGGAAGCCGACCTTGCCTTTGTTCAGCGCGCCCAACATGTCCGCAAGACGACCGGGCTTGTTGACGAGGCTGACGGAGAGCTGCTTGGCCGTTTGCATCCCGTTTCTCCTTATCGTTGGTCTGTCTGGGAGGGTCGTGAACGAATCGCCCAGAAACACAGCCAGAAACACTTCTCTAATCCGATCATAGCAGCCGGCGGTGGCCGGTCAAATCGGACCAGAGGGGGGGCGACTCCGCCTCGACCATTCATCCGTTCTTTTCCATCCCGCCCATGCCCCCCATGTTTCGGGAGTGCCGACGGGACCGTTCCCGCGAACTCGTCGCCTCGTCGGGAACTCAGCCGAGGCCGAAAGCGTCTCATAGGAAAAGAGAGACGCGGACTCGGCGAGGTTCGCCTCGCGGTTCCCGCGTCGTGTTGCAGCGCACCCCGAACGAGGAGGAATCGGCCATGTCGCGGCTCATTGGCGGTCTGATCACGTTGGCGGTTCTCGCGGCACCGGTCGTTGTGCGGGCCCAGGGGGTGTTGGTGGTGGTCGATCCGGGCCAGCAGGTGCGCCTGCCGCGACCGCCGGTGATCTGGCCGCCTCCTCCGCGACCCCCGCGCCCGGTTCCGCCGGTTCCGCCCGCCACGTACAAAATCCAGGAACTCGACGTCAACGTCCGCCTGGTCGATCAGGTGGCTCAGGTGCAGGTGTCGCAGTCGTTCGTGAACACGGGCAGCCGGCAGTTGGAGGTCTCGTTGATCTTCCCGCTGCCCTACGACGGGGCGGTCGACCGGATGACCCTGCTGGTCGACGGGCAGGAGCACCCGGCCCGATTGATCAGCGCCGACGAGGCCCGGCGGCTCTACGAGGAGATCGTCCGCAAGAACCGCGACCCGGCGCTGTTGGAATGGATGGGCACGGGCCTGTTCAAGACGAGCGTGTTTCCCGTGCCGGCCGGCGCGAAGCGAACCGTCTCGCTCCGCTACGCGCAGGTCTGCCGGCGGCACGAGGGGCTGACCGACTTCTTGTTCCCCTTGAGCACGGCGAAGTACACGTCGCACCCGGTCGAGAAGGTGCATCTGCGCGTGGCGATCGAGAGCCAGGATGATATCAAGAACGTCTACAGCCCGACCCACGCGGTCACGATCAAGCGGCCCGACGACCGGCGCGCCGTGGCCGAGTACACGTCGGCGAACGAAGTGCCCACCTCCGACTTTCGGCTTTTCTACGACGTGGGGCGAGGGCAGGTGAGTACCCGGGTGTTGAGCTACCGTCCCGAGGCGGACGACGACGGCTACTTCCTGCTGCTGGCCAGCCCGAAGATCCGGGCCGCCGACGAGAAGCCGCCCAGGAAGACCGTGGTGTTCGTCGTCGACCGGTCGGGGAGCATGACGGGAAAGAAGATCGAGCAGGCGCGGGGTGCCTTGAAGTTCGTGCTGGAGAACCTGCGCAAGGGCGACCTGTTCAATATCGTGGCGTACGACGGCGACGTCGAGTCGTTCCGGCCCGAATTGCAGCGATACGACGACGAAACCCGCAAGGCCGCCCTGGGGTTCGTCGAGGGCATCTACGCGGGCGGAAGCACCAACATCGACGGGGCCCTGCGGGCCGCATTAGGGCAACTGCAAGATTCGAGCCGGCCGAATCTCGTGATCTTTCTGACCGACGGCCTGCCCACCGCGGGCGTGACCAACGAGATGCAGATCGTCGAAAACGCGAGCCGGGCCAACCAGGTGCGCGCGAGAATCTTCAGCTTCGGCGTGGGCTACGACGTCAACAGCCGGCTGCTGGAGAAGCTGGTGCGGGCCAACCACGGCCAGAGCGAGTACGTGCGCCCCGAGGAAGACATCGAAGACCGCGTCAGCCGCCTTTACCGGCGCATCGAGGCCCCCGTGATGACCGACGTGTCGCTCGACTTCGTCTTCGACGAGATCCGCACCGAGGAGGGCAAGCCCATGAGCCGCGTCTACCCGAAGGGATTGTTCGACCTGTTCGCCGGCGAGCAGTTGGTCATGGTGGGCCGCTACAAGAAGTCGGGGCCGGCCAAGGTCGTCATCCGGGGGTCGGTGGGAGGCAGCGAGCAGACGATCGACTTCCCCGCCACGCTGGTCGAGAAGAGCGGCGACGAAACGTTCGGCTTCATCGAGAAGCTCTGGGCGATCCGCCGGGTGGGCGAGATCCTCGACGAGATCGACCTGAAGGGCAAGAACGACGAGCTGGTCAACGAGCTGATCGAGCTGGCCACGCGGCACGCGATCCTCACGCCGTACACGTCGTTTCTGGCCGACGAGAACACCCGGCTTGGCGACGTGGCGTCGAACGCCCGGCAGGCCGAGCGACGATTGCTGGCCCTGGACCAGGCGTCGGGGAGCGGCGCGTTCCACCAGCGGGCGGGAAGAGGGACGCTGCAGCGGGCCCAGCAGTATGCCCCGGCCGCAGCCATGCCCGCCATGCCCGGCATGATGGGAGGCATGGCCGAGGCGGAAGCGGCGCCCGGATTCGGCGGCCGGCGCGCCGGGCAGGCCTGGGGCCTTGGCACGGCGGCCGATGAGGCCGCGATGCCCGCCGAACTGGCCGAATCGGCCCGGGAGTATCAAGACGCCGTCGAGACGGTCCGCCACGTGGGCAACCGCGCCTTCTACCGCCGCGGCAATCAGTGGATCGACGCGACGGTCACCGAAGCGCAGGAGAAAAACGCCGTGCGCGTCAAGCAGTTCGGCGACGAGTATTTCAACTTGGCCCGGCAGCACGGGCGCAAGCTCACCCAGTACATGGTCTTCGACGATCCCGTGCTCGTGAGCCTCGAAGGCCAAGCGTACCGGATCGAGCCGTGACCGCGTCGACTCGATCCGTCAAGGCGAATCGGCAGGATCGACCGGCTCGCGGGGGCCGTCGCCGTTGGCCTTGTCAATCCACCCGACCGGGGAGGGCCTGGCCTTCACCAGCCAGACCAACGCGATGAAGTCGTAAAGCCCGTGGGCCAAGACGGGCACGAGCAAGTTGTCCGTCGCGATCAGCAGCCAACCCAGGTAGAGGCCCATGGCGGCGGCGAGCACGACGTAGCCGAACGTGATGGGGTGGGCCAGTCCGAAAAGCAACGCGGCGGCGGCCAGGCCGATCCACGGGGCCCAGGGCCCACCGACCCACTGGGCCACGGCCGGTTGAGCCACGCCGCGAAACAGCATTTCTTCCCCCAAGCCTGCCAGACCCGCAATCACTGCCAGGTCGATCAGGCCGCAGTCGCGGAACAACGGCACGAGCAGCTCGTCGATGACGCGGTGAATCTCGGGAAAGGGCCAGAGGCGAAGCCGGGGGGTCGCCGCAATCAGCACGAGCATGGGCAGGCTGCCGGCCAGACCCCATCCAACGCCGGTCGCGGTCCAGTGCAGCGAGGCCAGCGGAGGGACGCCGAGCCATGCGCCCAGGCCCAGCGCCAGGAGGCCCAGGCCGCCTTCCACGGCCACCGCCAGCACGACCAGCCTCCGCCGGCTTGGCAGTTCGCCTGCCATCAGGTGGGCTCCGGTGCCGGCTTGTTCTTTCGCCGCCGCGCTACCAGGTCGATGCTGAATCCCCCGGAGCCGAAGCCGAGCACCATGAGCAGGCCGCCCAGCAGGGCCAGGTTCTGCAGGAAATGCGTGATGTCGTCGGCATGGGAGATGATCTCCGAGAAATCGAAGGCGGCCAGCCGACCGCTCCGCAGCAGGGCCGTGTCGAGGACCAGGAAGACGATCAGAAGCCCCGCCCCCAGCCGTCCGTAGAAACCGACGATCAACAGGAGCCCCCCGACGATCAGGCAAATCGCCTCGAGGGCCAACAGCGCCGCGGCGAAGCGGATCTCCTGCTCGGCCAGGGCCTTGCTCTTGATCTGCCAGTTCGTGATCACGTCGACGCCGTTCCACAGGAAGAACAGACTCAAGCAGACACGGGCCAACAGGACGAGAACGTGCTGCAGCAGAGAACGCATGACGACCCTCCCGGCCGAGGTGTGCACGAAAAGACGGCTTCCCGCCCCGATGCGGAAGAACCGGCGCGCCGTGCCCAGTATACCCGTTTCGGGGCAGTCGAAATAGTCGCCCCACAACGCGGCGTCCCTGGCGCACCAAGAACGAGCAAGGCCGCGCCCCGAGTATCCATTCGGGAACGCGGCCACTACCGGGAGGGGGATCGATGGTTCGGTCTGCGCAACCCGGCTGCGACGGGTTGCGCGGCTACTCGTCGCCGGACACGCCGGCGTCGGCATCCGTCTCTTGGCTTCCCTGGGTTACGACATCGGTCGGCTCGTCCTGATGCAGGGGGGGAGCAGCCTGGTCCTCATCTGCCGCGACGATCGCACCAGAAGCCGGACACGCGCAAGCCGCCCGTTCAAAGCCGCATGGCGACGAAGCACAACCCTCGGCGTCGGCCAACGGGCAATCCGAAGGACAACACGCCTTGGCCTTCTCGCCGGCGCCGCAAGAAGCTCGGGCCGTGGAACAACGCGACGGAGCCGGGGCGCACTCGCCGCCCTTGGCCGAGGATGCCTTGGCGAACGGGCAACCGCCGCCGGGACACCCGGCAGCGGGCGTTGCGTCTCCGGAACTCGACTGTTGCGGTCTTTCGGTAGCAACCGTCAGCCCGACGATCGCGACGACCAGCACCAGCAAAATGCCAAGCATCACGCTTCGTCTCATTCAGCGTCTCCTCGGTGGGGGATGGCCCCGAAGGGCCGGATGGTCGAACTCGATTTGCGTGAATTGTTGAAAGCCCCATTGGGAAGTCAAGCTTCGCCGATTGGTCATTCTTCCGATCCAGAATGCACCGTCCTGTTCGAGCCAACGAATCGGACCTTCGGCCGCAGCCAAACCGAGCGCATTGGCAATCCGTCCCATGTGTTTGTAAGACGCATTGGCGATGCGTCCTACGAAGGCGCTCGCAGCGCGGGCGGCCGGCGGTCTCGAAGGCTCGCGTCGATTCCGAAAACGTGGGCGGCGCCCTGGACGAAAGCCGGTTGACGGGACACTTGGGAGAGTCGCTCGACCGCTCGAATTCTTCGAGCCGGGCGCGCGCCGTGCCGATTTTTGACAATTCGAATTGTCATGATTCCAGGCGGGGCGCAAGGTTGCCGGGCCTCGTGCCGACACGCGGCCATCGCGGCGAAAAACCTGCGGGTCGGCGTGACGTTTGACCCGAAGTCAAGCAGGCGGCAAGACGATACTTGGCGCGCCCGCCGCGCCGCGAATTGAACTCGGTGACAGATGGCAGCGTAAACCGAACTAGGAGAGAAAGGGCCATGCGTAGCGGCGCGCGCCCATTTCGGCAGCGTCATCCCCATCGAGTGGCTTCCATCGGTGCCCCCTTATCAGATGGACTTGTGACCTTGCCCGGTGCGAAGAATCCGATTACGATACCAACGGCCCTGAACGAAGATAGAGCAGCCAAAGAGGTTGCGCTTTCTGGAACGAACCCCCAGCCTGTTTGAGGGATATTGGATGACTCTTTTGATTGGATTGGGACGACGTTTCCGGCTGACCGCGCTGGTGGCGATTCTCGTGTCGTTGGCGGCGATTTGCCCGCCGGCGTTGTGCGATCCCGAGCCGCCGACTTCGACGGAGCGTCGCATCGCCTGGACGGTGGCGGGCCTGCTGCAGCGCGACCATCTTACGAAACGCGCCCTGGATGACGAGATCTCGCGCCGGAGCCTGAAGACGTTTCTCAGGGCATTAGACCCGTGGAAGCTCTACTTCTACCAGTCCGACATCGACAAGTTCAACGCTTTGGAGACCCAGCTCGACGACCTGGCCAAGCGGCTTGGCGAGGGATACCTGGAATTCGCGCACGCGGTGTTCAAGACGCTGCTGGAGCGCGTCGACGAGCGGGCCGCGTGGGTCGAGGAGTTGCTGGCGACGGAGCACGATTTCACGGTCGACGAGGAGATGATCCGCGACCGCGATCTGGCCGAGTACGCCAAGGACCCGGCCGAGGCTCGCGACAAATGGCGGAAACGAATCAAGCACGACCTGCTGGTCCTCAAGGCGGACGACACGGAAGGCGAAGAGGCCGTCGAAAGGCTGCGGAAGCGTTACCGGAGCCTGTTCCGCCGGCTGCACCAGACCGACAACGACGAATTGCTCGAGATGTACTTGACGTCGCTGACGTCGGCGTTCGATCCGCACACCACGTACATGTCGCCGAACACGCTCGACAATTTCGAGATCGCCATGCGGCTCGAGTTGGAGGGAATCGGGGCGGCTTTGTCGTCGGAAGACGGGGAGACGGTGGTCAAGAAGATCATACCCGGCGGAGCCGCCGACCGAGACGGCCGGCTCAAGGTCGAAGACGTCATCGTGGGCGTCGGCCAGGGCGAGGACGGCGAGATCGAAGACGTGGTGAACATGAAGCTCCGCGACGTGGTCGACCGGATCCGCGGCAAGCGGGGCACGACCGTGCGGCTCGAAGTGCTCTCGAAGGGCAGCCCCGACCGGAAGTTGATCCGGATCGTCCGCGACAAGATCGAGCTCAAGGACAGCGAGGCCCGCGCCGAGGTCTTCGAAGAGGGGCGCAAGCCCGACGGGCAGCCGTACAAGCTCGGGGTCATCGCGCTGCCGAGCTTCTACATGGACATGTCGGGCGCCCGCCGCGGCGTGCCCGAATTCAAGAGCACCACGCGCGACGTGCGGCGCATTCTCGAACGGTTCAACGAGCAGGGCGTCGACGCGGTGATTCTCGATCTGCGGGAGAACGGGGGGGGGTCGCTGCAGGAAGCGATCAGCCTGACCGGGCTGTTCATCGAAGAGGGCCCCATCGTCCAGGTGAAGGACGCCGACGGCAGGGTGCGCCCCTACAACGATCCCGACGGAACCGCGGTGTGGCAGGGCCCGCTCGTGGTGCTCATCAGCAAGCTCAGCGCCAGCGCCAGCGAGATTCTGGCCGGCGCGATCCAGGACTACCAGCGCGGCCTGATCGTCGGCGATCGCGCCACCCACGGCAAGGGAACCGTGCAGAGCCTGACCGATATCGGGCAGCAGTTGCTCGATTTGCCCAGCACGAGCAGCAACTGGGGCGCCCTGAAGATCACGATGCAGCAGTTCTACCGTCCCAGCGGCGACAGCACCCAGAACCGCGGCGTGCTGGCCGACGTCGAACTCCCCTCGCTGACGACGCATCTCGACGTGGCCGAGTCCGACCTGGACTACCCCATCCCGTTCGACAGGGTGCGCCCCCTGCAATTCGACAAGCTGAACTACGTCGACGACGCCCTCCGCGACCGGCTCAGCTACCTTTCGAGCCAGCGGCGCAAGCAGTCGGAGGGCTTTCAGAAGGAACTCGAGAAGATCGACCGCTACCTCGAACGCAAGGAACGGAAGACGGTCCCGCTCCACGAAGAGAGGTTCCTCGCCGAGATGAAACTGCTCGACGCCGAAAAAGAAGAGAAGGAAGCCCTCGAGGAGTCGGAAGAGACTCCCGACAACGGCATCGAGCGGAACTTCTACCTCGACGAGGCCCTGGCGATCACCCTCGACTACCTTCAGCACACCATGGTGGCGCACGCCAAGTAGCGTCGCCGCGCGGCGGCGACTCGGGTCACTGCGAGGCGGCCGCGTAGTGGGCGGCCGCCTCGTCCGGCGAAAGCGCCCGGTCGTACACGGCCACTTCGTCGATCTTCCCCTCGAAGTGGAACAGGTTGTCGCTGCGCCCGCCCGCGAACACCTGCACGACCCTCGGCGGGTGCCCCACGGCGGCCCGTCCCGCAAGCTCGGGCTCGGTCCGGCCGTTCAAGTACGCGGTGACGCGGTCGGCGTCGCGGACCAGCACGACGTGGTTCCACGTCCTCGGGGCGATCTCGGTGCCGCCCACGACGACCTGCTCGAGCGCGTCGCCGTTGTAGAAGAACAGTCTGCCCGCCGCGTCGGTCCGCTCGTGGGTGCCGCCGATCCCCAGGTGGTCGCCCGGCGCGCCCCGCACGCCGTCGACGCCCCGCGAAAACAGGTAGCCGGTCACGGCCCGGGCGTCGGCGGGCATGCCGTTCCAGAACCACATCTCGACGCTGTACCGGTCGCCGAGCCCCTCGAGCGTCGCGCGCAGGCGCCCGCCCGCGAAATGGGCGGCCCGGTTGACGTGCCCCGGCCCGCAGAATCCGTCCGACTCGGGCCCTTCGAGATAAAAGGCCACGCCGTCTTCATAGGTTGCATGGCGGCCGCGCCCCGAGACGTCGGCGGCCCGGCGCCCGGCAAACTCGCTCAGACGCCAGTAGGCGATCGGCTTCGACGCCAGGACGGCCTTGGCATACTCGCCTTGGGGATCGACGGGCGGTCGGCGAGGCTTGCCCGAAACCCGCTCGAGCAGCCCCAGCACGGCCTCGACGATCTTGGGCTCGGCTTCGACCTCCAATCCGGCCGAGCGCGCCGGCCAGGTCGTGTAGCCGCCCAGCACGTGCTGTTCGGGCGGGGGGATGTAGCCCTCGGCCCCGTTGGCCAGCTCGAAGTTGAACGTCGGCTGCAAGGGGCTTTGGGCCTTGATCTTCAATCCCGTGATGCCGTAGACCTCGCACGGCATGGCCGCCATGCCCAACTCGCCCACGCGTACCGCCTGGAGCTTCAACGCACGGACCGGCTCCTCGTGCAGAATCACCTGCTCCAGGGCGTAAACCTCCGGCCGGTCTTTCGGCTTGGGGCCTTCCATCTTGGCGATGATCGCCCGTGCCCAGGCCAGGCGCTCTGCGTCGGGCACCCGACGCGACAGGGTGAGCGTCGTCTCGGCCATGGCCAACGCAACCCAGTCGCGATACTCGATCGTCTGGTACGCGGCGAATGCCACGTCGGCCACTTCTTGGGCGTATCGGTCGATGCCCGGGGGATCGGCCGGCCGGCTATAGTCCATCCAGTGCAGGTCGCCGCTCGTGCCCTGCGACATCATGGCCACGAAGGGCGGCCGTTGCGGCCCGACACGCTCGGCGATGGCGGCGCAAAACCGGCCGTAATAGTCGGCCGACACGGCCCCCGCGCCGTAGTAGTGCATCGAGTAGTTCGCCAGAAGCGCGATCGGCCGGCCGTCGGGCGAACGAACCGCCAGGACCGACAGGCCCGGGTCCTTCGGCCCCGCCGGGCCCACGTAGTTGGGATTCTGGTATCCCGGGTGCATCATCGCGCGAACCGTCTGCCCGCCGAACGGATCGGTGCCGATGCGGTCGGGACGGCAAATCCAGCGGCGGCAGTTCGTATGCTCGAAATCGTCGACGACGGCCCAGCCGACCTGGGCGGGCGCCAGGTTCGCGGCCGCCCTGCCAATCGCCTCGGCGATCCAGCCGGGCAGGCGCGGGGCGTACCGCTCGTCGACGCCCGTGCCCAACGCCCCGACCACCGAAGGAGCCGAATGGGTGTGCGTGGCCGCCACGAGCATGCGGTCGGTGGGGATGCCCGTCGCCTGGTGGGCCATCGCCTTGGCCCGGTCGATCAGGTCGCGCGGCATCAGCAGCGTATCGACGACAACGATCGCCAGGCGGGTCGTGCCGTCGTCGAGCACGAGGGCCCGGGCGTGGAGCGGGTCGAGCAGTCCGTCGGCGGTCCGCTCGAGAAACCCTCCGCTTACCACGGCCGGAAACTCGGTCGGCGAGATGTCGACCTCCGCGGCGCCGGCCCGAAACGCGCCCTGGGCCGCGCCTGGCTCCGCCGCCGAAAGGCTCCCGCAACGCGGGCCCACCGCCAGGACGGCCAGCACAACGGCCATCGTGAAACGTACGTCGGTCTTCATGGTGTCGAACCTCCGCGCACAAAAACAGCCTCCGCGAGCCGGACGACGACGGCGTGTTCCGTCGGCGAAGACTGCCGGGAAAACCTCGAACGTGAGACGACAGTGTACTCCCCGTACATGGGTGCGGCAATCCGCCGCTGAAAACGTCTCGATCGCGTGAAATGGGATGTTCGAGCCGGCGTTGGTCGCGCAGCGCGAGTCTTCGTGACCCTACACCTCCGTCAACGACGCGACGGCGCGCAGGGCCTGGCGGCGGAAGATGCCTTCGCTCCCCCGCTGCACCTTCGACCAGCTCCCCGGATTCGTCTCGTAGCCCCCGTTGTCGAAGGCCCGGTCGGTGGCCACGTAGCCGATCCACTCCTCCGCGTATCCGACCACCGCGGTGAACTGCCAAGGCGACGCGTCGCGGATGGCCAGCGACGTCTCGATGAAAGCCTCGCCGGGCAGAAAGCAGAAGGCGGCGCCGCCCAGACGCAGCGCGCCGATTCGCGTGCGCAGCGGCGCGGCCAGCGCCTGGCCCTTCGGGTCCCGGGCGGGCATCTCGACCGGCTGCCAGCGCAGCGCCAACCGGTCGCCCTCGATCGGGCGCAGCCGGCCCAGGGCCTCGTCGACCGCGTCGGCGAGCACCAGGCCGTGCTCCCGCGCGTCGCCGGCTCCGCCCGAGACTCGCGGCGGATTCAGGTTGCCCGCCGCCCCGTTCCAGAAAACGGCCGTGCAGCCCGGATGCCGGCGATCGAGTTCCCGGCATAGTTCGCC
>Ga0334892_1000869_pt1 | contig 31021 bp, 30 predicted proteins | sample GraSluR3_MG_4_FD_207213 | JGI IMG/M metagenome (GOLD analysis project Ga0334892, IMG submission 207213) | Sludge microbial communities from methane-producing bioreactor in Wageningen University, Netherlands - Granular Sludge_15_04-R3 | ecosystem: Engineered > Bioreactor > Anaerobic >...
TCTACATCATGCATAACAAATTTAATTCTTGACAATTCTTATGCTACATCTTGTGGTTTGTATCCTTTCACCCTACTCACGTCGAAAACCGGGAATCCATTTCATTCCATTTATGCAACATGTTGTATGTTGAAATTTTTATGCTACTACATATTGTGTTGGCCACTTTTTAGTAGTCCCTACATCATACTCACCCCAAAAATAACCGAGGCTTTCACTGCTATACTTTATATTGTGGTCAAAATGTATTTTATGCTTTAAACACACTATATATTGTGGTTCTAATTCTTTTAGCATACTCACGTCGAATCGAAATTGTCAGAACATTCCAAATTATGCAACATATTGTGGTTGAACATTCGTTCTGTGCAAGGTGTTGTGTTCAGTGATTTCTACTCATCCTTACACTATACTCACCTTGACATTAATATGCGGAAAGGATAAATACATGCAGTATATTGTATTTGAACGTCCGTTCTCGATATTATATACTCTTTTCATTTTTATTCGGAAACAATCCGGCACTATCCGGCACTATCCGGCACTATCCGGCACTATCCGGCAGTGCCGGATTATTTCAACTCATAAAAAGTACTTGGTCCTTTTCCCTTTTTATCAATGACTTGTTTTTCAACCAAGTCTTTTAGAATTTCTCTTGCTCTACGTTCCTCAACACTCAAAACAATTTTTGCATCTTTAGTTCTAATGATATCGTCATGTTCTTTGAGAAACTCAACAATTTTTTGCTCTTGATCGGTTAGAAAGCTTCCACTTCCAACATTTTCAGTTGAGCTTGCAACATCCCTATACAGACTCACATCCACAAAATCACCTTTTTCAACAATCTCAGGTTCTTTCAAATCTCTTGATATGCAGCTCGATTTAATTCTGCGGATGCCGCTGCCCCACTGTTCGATATAGTTTAGTTCTTTAAAAACTCTGGCAATTACTTTATTCCGAATTTCAGAGCGTCCTTCCAGAATATCCTCTTGAGTGATAGTACTAGGAAACCCACCCGGAGACACAACATTGACAATATCATCATAAATGCCAATCTTTATATCCCTGCCGTCATTCGAATAATCTCTATGAACAACAGCATTGACTAGGCTTTCTCTAATGGCTTCTAATGGAATTTCATATTGATCTTCTCGTTGCAAACCTTTGATTTCACTGCTCAGTTTGATGTAATTCTTTATGAAATTCTCCGCATTCTCAAGCTGTGAAAAAAGGTCGCCCTCATACTCTTTTCGGTCCAAGAAAACATCCATAGAAGTACCTTTGAACCTGCTGCATTTCATCCTAACATGTTCGAGTTTCCCAAGTAAAATCAATAATCCATTGGATGGATAGAGTGTATTATTGTCTTCGATAACCAATTTAAAATTTTTCATTACCGCTTGGTCTAACACTTTTCCAGCCCGAGCGAACCTACCTTTTAATGAAGCAATATCTAAAAAATCAAGATCCACCTCTCTATTTGCTTCCTGGTCAAAGCTGATGTTCATTCGCTGTCTTTCCAGTTCAAGAATATTTTCATAACTTGCCTTGCGATTCGTTGCCCCTACTCTAATGTAAACGCCTTCGCTCTTTCCCTTGCTTTTCAGGTAGTATGGTAAAAGATTGCCTCGATAGACTTCAATGATCAGCAATAAATGGTCATCAATCGTTGTCGTATAGATATCGGGAAGAACAGTTGGATAACATGTTTCATAAATGATTGAAGCTACTTTATCCTTCAGTTCAAAAATATTGACATCTGAATCAAGTCCAATGATTTCACCTTGATTGTTAACACCGATAATGAGTTTACCTCCACCAGTATTGGAAAACGCAATGATCGTCTTTGCTAACGTATTGCTATTTGGCAGCTCAATCTTAAATTCTATTGTCTTACCCTCACCATCTTGTATTGATTTTAGCAAACTCATTTGGCGCCTCCTTTCTAGGTTTTTCTCAGGTTCCCATGAACATTTCTTTACACTGCTATTGCTGTATTTATTATAACTCATTCTCAAAAATCCAACTCATCGAATTATTCAAGTAGTTGCCTGGATCTACATCTTGTATAACAAACTTAATTCTTGACAACTCTTATGCTACATCTTGTGGTTTTGGTCCTGTCACCATACTCACGTCAACATATACATACAATCAGAAAGTTGTCCGAACTCATAATTACAAAATATCTTAAACCTTTGTTTTTTCTGCCTTTAAGCCTGTAATTATCTTTTCGACTTAATTACAGTATCACAACCAAGGCACTTCCTCTCCCGGCTCTTCATTTTCCTCACCTTCACTATCACAACCATGTACACTACACTTTACTTTTCCATCTTCATAGCTGATTAAACCACTAGCTGGGCATATCTCATCAAAATTATCTATAAGAAATTGATTAATTATGCTATCCTCATGATCAATATCATTTTCAACCAGAAAAGCTGAGTACATCCTTTCAATAGTTTTCAAATTAGCAGCACAAATCCTTTCCTCTGCCAAGCCTCTAACCACTGCGAATCTTGGCACAGCTACCGCTGAAATGATTCCCAGTACTGCAATAACAACAATCAATTCTACTAAAGCAAACCCACCAGATTTTTTATCCATTGTTTTCACCTAGATAATTGATTCAATCCTCTTCAGTGCTTTCCAAAAGCCTATCAAAATCGCTCTTGAACAGTCGATCCTGAACAATTCGATATTTCTCAAACTCACTCTCTGCATGAGCTTTAGCAATTTCAGCTGTAACTTTTCCCGCATCTTTTAGAACTTCGCGGTCAGTGGCTTCTATAAAACGGTTAAGTCTTGTTTCCCAGTCACTCATGGTCATCGGAATATGCCTAAGCGCCATATCCTCTGCGATATCTAAATAAGCGGAAACGAGTCTCTGTAGTTGTGCCATTTCTGATTCACTCAGATAATTCTTAGCAACGGATACATCAAACTTCTGGATTTTCCCATTCGGTGCATCTTTCCAACTCGTTAGTCCCATATGTTTCTTCTCAGCATCTGCACGTTTATAGATGACTTCTGCAGCAGTCTGCCCATGGATGGCCCAATGAAGTTTATTTTGAACAGTTGAGAAAAAACGCCTTGTAGCTGTTGCATTGACATCGTAGTCAATGGCTGTTGAATATATGTCAGTGATCTTTTGATAGAATTTTCTTTCGCTCAATCGGATTTCACGAACGCGTTGAAGCTGCTCTTCAAAGTATTGTTCTGTTAAAATGGTCCCTCCACTTTTCAGTCGCTCATCATCCATTGCAAATCCTTTGATTGTAAAATCTTTTACAATTTGATTTGCCCATTTTCGAAATTGCACAGCACGTTCGTTATTTACTTTAAACCCAACAGCAATAATAACTTGAAGATTATAGTGATCTACATTACGTGAAACCTTTCTTTCTCCTTCTTTTTGAACTATTAAGAAATTCTTAATAGTTGCTATTGGCGCCAGTTCATTATCTTCATATATTTTTTTTATATGCTGATTTATTGCTGATACCGAAACATCATATAGTGTAGCCATCATCTTTTGTGTAAGCCAAATGTTCTCGTCTTCATATCTCATCTCAAAGCTTTGAGAATCATTACCTGTTGCTGCAATGTATGTTAGGTACTCGGCTGCACTTGAGCGAATTGCAATATCGTTTTTATTTTTCACAAGATCACTCCCTTCATCATTTAGATTATACTATGTATAGATATTTTTAACTAAATCGTTTATCAGATCTACATCTTGCATAACAATCATAATTATGGATTTTTGATGATTGGTATAGCTATTTTCTTTATAGGCCGTAACTTTTTTCAATGCAACATCCCGATACAAACTCACATCCACAAAGTCACCTTTCTCTAAAATCTCTGGCGATTACTTTATTCCCGATTTCAGAACGTCCCTCGAGAATATCCTCTTGAGTAATAGCACTTCGGCACTTCTTGCTCTATGTCCATTAATGTCAAAAACCCCGATTTTACCGGGGTTTGAAATATTATTATGATGTGCTTTCCCAAAATGTTGATCCCCTAGCCCATACACCTTATCACTATATCATTTTTTTACATAGGTGTAAACAAAATGAGCGACTATTCCAGCATTTTCAAGGGATCCAAGATGATATAAATTTTGTCGTAGATAGGTTGAATCACATATTCACCTTTTTGATTAATGACGCCCATGCCTGATTCGGTTTCTACTCTTGCATAGCCATCGTCAAAGAAACGGCTTCTTTCTTTTCCAATTCGCATATTGTCGTTAATATAGACAATGTCAGTGGCTTTTCTGGTACTGTCCAGTTTCATGTCAAACAACCAGTTGCCTTGAGTGTCGATAAAACCTTCTGCATCGTCACTCTTTCTAGCAGCGGCCATTCCTTCATAGAAATTATCTATATACGTGTATTCAAATGGAATTACTGATTTTCCTTTTTTGTCTATGGCGCCCATCAAACCGTCTTTGGACACCACAGCAATGCCTTCTTCAAATGGTTTGACAAAATCATATTCCGCCGCAATAACTTGGTTGTTTTTGGCGTCCACATACCCCATTTTTTGATAGTTGGGTAGGGTTTCATCTCTTTCTTGATAAGGCATCAACCCTTCATTGAACGCATTTGCCATCGTATTGTGGATGTCTCCATTTCTTGTCATATATATGGATTCTTCTTCTGTTTTGCCGTGTAGGATTAGATGGATGTAGTCTGTTTCTACGTATTGGTATTGAGGTTGTGCCAACCATTCCCCACTGCTTTTAATGATGCCCCATTCTCCGTTTAGTTTCACTGCGAAGATGTTATTGGTGAATAGCGTCAAATCTTCATATATAGGGTAAACAACCAACTCGGCTAAGTCATTATTAAACACTCCAAATTTATCTCCAATTTTCACCTTGAGAGTTTCTAAATTGGCCAGCCTTGATATCCCTCTGTAGAGAACATGGTCAAAGGGCACATCATTTAGGACGGCTCCTTCTGTATTGAGAACAAAGTCTCCTTGTTCGTTTCCTGCGTAGAAAAGATCTTTGGGTATGTGGGTAATAAAGCTGTATTCCGGTTCCACTACCCATTCGCCTTCTCGATTGATGATTCCCCATTGGCCATCGTAGTTGACAGGGCATACGCCTGACACAAAAAATTCTGCATCTCTGTATTGAGGCTGAATCACCATATTGTTGTCTTTGTCTATAAAGCCCACCTTGTTGTTGATTTGAACGGCCACCAGACCTTCACTAAAAATAGACCCTCCCTCATAGGCTGGGTAGACCATCATTTCGCCTCTGTTGTTCACATATCCAATGTAGTCGCCTTGTCTTACCGAGAAAAAGCCTTCACTAGCAAAATCCGATATAAAGTCGAAAACGCCCAAAACCTCGCCCGATTCATTTAGCAAGAAATTGTCGTCATTTTGCCTGCCTATAACAACGCCTTTATTAAACAGGTTCAGCGAAATGCTGTTTTTGATCGTTTCGTCTTGCGTTTTTTCATTGCCACCGCTGCATCCTGTCAGTAAGAATGTCACCATTAAAAGAATGGTGACTGCCCATGTTGTCTTGTCTTTTTTCATTGTCTCTTTCCTTTAGCAATTAAAATTGCTTCCTTTCCATTATTATATATTAAAAGAACTCCGATATCTCCGGAGTTCTTGCATTTGTGAACATCATAAATATGACCATACTTATGTCTCCCAATACATAGGGCCCCCAGATGATAGCTTCTTTTTTAACTATAGCATGTTTGTCTCTAATTATAAAGCCTTATCTCTTTTCGTACTTTAAAAGCTCACCGTAGTTCACGTATTTCTTGCAGGATTCTATTTTTTGTTCCAGTTTTAATTTATGGCCGTTTTTTAGCAAAATATAGCCCCCACCATCTTCTTCCACAAAGCCATCGAAGTAATGAACATCAAAATAGCCACTGGCGCCATCTTTTTTACAAATAGGGACTCTTGATTTATACTGCACCATGATGCGTTTGTCTGAAAATACATAGGGCACTTTGTTGGCAATATTCAGCGTTTTGCCATAGACTCGCCGGTTGGCTTGCATGTTCACACAGTAGTAGTCTGCCATGGCAGTAATGCAGGTCTTGATGTTGCGTTGTGTCAGATGCAGGTTGCCATTTTCGTAGATGATTTGGGTGCAATCCCCTGATCCTTTGATATAGACTGGCTGCATGGCTACTATCTTGTCGTATTCTATTCTTTTCATGATTTTCCTTTCTGATTAAATTTGTGTGTCTGAATCAGTGTACCAAACATTAGTTCTTTTTTCAAGAATTTTGTTTTGTTTTTTGAGAACTCCCACGGGACTTGTCCTAAATCTCTTAACAACTAGACCAGAGTCCACCTTGGTGTTTTCCAAAGTTCTGTTTTTCCTTTTGTTGGTTGCTTCGCTATGATGGTCCTACCGGAATATCAGGTGAGAGCTCTCTCCAAATTGGAGAAAAAAATGTATCCACGCAATACCAATGATGATTTTGACTTTTGGTTGAATTGGGCCCGGTTGGGCAATGTCAAAGCCAAAGGTCATGTATTGACCATGCTGACACCCTTGGTGAAGGCTTCTATTAGGCGCTACTTCCTTAGCAACATGGATGCAGAAGACCTCCTTCAGGAGGGGTATCTGGTGGTATCCGAATGCATTCAGTCTTACGACCCTAAAAGGGGGATTCCTTTTCTGGGTTTTGCAAAAAGCCGTTTGAAGTTTCATTTCATGGATTTGGGTCGCAAAACCATCAAAGAACGGTGCGATTCTCTGGACAAGACCATTCCCACTTCTGACGGATTGTTGTCGTATGTGGATCTGATTCCTGATGAAAACAGTTTGGTGGATGAGCCTTTGTTGCGTCAAGAAAAACGGCAAGCTTTGATGAAGGCTCTGGCCAAGTTGACGCCTCGAGAAAAACAGGTGATTTTGCTAAATCTCGTTGAAAACAAGAACATGCATGTGGTGGCCAAAGAACTGGGCATTGCTTATCGCACAGTGGTCAACACAAAAACAAACGCCCTGAGGCGTTTGGTGGCTTCCATGCAGGAAGTACTTTAAGGTTTGTAGCGGTACTCGGGCACCAGGGTTTTCAGATGCAACCGAATATCTTTTGGTTTGCCTTGATTGACGATGTTTCTTAATGTTTCAAGGTGTTGGCGTAATTCTTCTATATCGGTATGGACAGGTTTTCCGACAAAAATTTTGTGGTGCCTGGTTTCTTGAATCCCTTCTTCATTGAGCAGGAGCTCTTCATAGAGCTTCTCTCCTTTTCTAAGACCTGTGACTTTGATGTCGATGTCATCATAGGGTTTCAGTCCGGACAATCGAATCAAATCTTCTGCCAAATCCATAATGCGGACTGGTTCTCCCATGTCCAAAACAAAGATTTCCCCGCCTTTTGCCATCGCGCCTGCTTGCATGACCAGTTGGGCGGCTTCAGGAATGGTCATGAAGTATCGAATAATATCGGGATGGGTGACGGTGACAGGTCCGCCATCCTGAATTTGCTTTTTAAACAATGGAATGACGCTGCCGTTGCTTCCCAATACATTGCCAAAGCGAACAGCTGCAAATTCTGTTTGGCTTTCATTGTTGTAGGATTGGACAATCATTTCACAGATGCGTTTGGTGGCACCCATGACATTGGTTGGGTTGACTGCTTTGTCGGTGGAAATAAGGACAAATTTTTCCACTTGGTGTTTATCCGAAGTCATGGCTAAATTCCATGTCCCAAATACATTGTTCTTGACTGCTTCGTAAGGACTATCCTCCATTAAAGGCACATGTTTGTGAGCCGCTGCGTGAAAGACTACCTGGGGTTTGTATTTGTTGAAAATATAGTCCAGCCGTTTCAAGTCTCTAACAGAAGCGATGATATAGGTCAGTTGAATGTCGTGTTGTTTGAGTTCCTGCTGCAAGTTGTAGAGACCATTTTCATTGATATCAAACAACACCACTTGATTTGGCTTGAATTTAATGATCTGATGCACCAGTTCTGATCCGATGGATCCAGCGGCACCTGTGACCATCACCGTTTTTTTGCTTAAAAACTCGTCGATATGTTGCGTTTCCAAATGGATTTCTTCCCGTCCCAATAAGTCTTCTATTTCTACTTCTCTAATTTGGGAGATGGTCACATTTCCGTCCAAAAGTTCGTAAACGCCTGGAAGAATTTTTATTTTGGCTCCTGTGTTTTTACATTCCCTGACAATGTCTCGTATGTCTTTTTTGGTAGCTGAGGGAATGGCGATAATGATTTCATCTATTTTCTTGGTCTTGACGATATGGAAAATATCCCGTCTAGTCCCCAACACGGGTACCCCATTCACCGACATGCCTTTTTTCATCTCGTCGTCATCAATAAGGGCGATTGGCTTGCTCATCAGTTCTTCGTGTCGTTTCATTTCTCGGATGACCATGACTCCTGCATCTCCGGCACCTATCACTAGGACACGTTTGTTGTTTCTGCTGCCACTAAATAAGTTTCCTTTTTTTGCCCTTCGGAGTATTCGATAGCTCATTCTGAATCCACCAAGAGCCATCATGTCTAGAATCAAAACAATGATGTAGATGCTTCTGGGTATCTGCACCTGATTCAATACTAGATACAGTACTGCTCCTGCGTTCGCAAGGAGGGTCCCCATAATAATCTGCATCATTTCCTCAACGGAAGCGTATATCCACAAACTGCTGTAAAGTTTGAAAAAATAAAGGATGACAATCTTGATCATGACTGTCACCAAAATATTTTGGCGGATGATAGGTAAGTATTGATCTGGTATGAATCCTTCGAATCTTATAAAATAGGCCATGACAATGGTTACTGACAATAAAAACACATCTGTCACCATCAACATGAGGCCTCTCATTTCTTTTTTCATCTTTTCCCCCTGTCGGAATGCTTTTTGTCACGCCTCGATTATATCATTGGGCTATTAAGAGAGCAACAATGGTTTATTTTGGTATTTTTTTGTGTTATAATACACAAAATTATGACTGAAAAGGGAGGATTCTATGTCTCGCATCCTTTATCCTTTGGGCTTGTTTGGTTTTAGTGGCCTTGTTTGGCTTGTACTAAACGAAACATTGAGCCTTGCCCATTTTGCGCTAGGTGGTTTGCTTGGGCTTGGCGCTATTTATATGTCAGAACAATATCTCACTGGTATCAATTATCGGAATGTGTACCGTATTCCTTTAGGTTTGTTGATGGGTTACTTGGTTTTTTTAGTGATAGAAATATTCAAATCCGGTTGGGCCACAATTAAGCTTATCGTCACTGGTCGAGTCAATCCGGGTGTAGTGACCATTCACACGGATTTGACAGATCCTTTCAGACGAATTATTCTGGCAAACTCCATTACTTTGACACCGGGCACAGTCACCATTGATTGCACCGGTCAACACCTTACGGTTTTGTGGTTGAACTGTGTCACTGAAGACATGGATGAGGCTGGCGAGCTCATTAAAGGTCGATTAGAGCGAAGATTGATGGGAGGAATAAGGGATGTTTCTTGATGTGGTGTTGTTGGTTTTGGCTTTGTTGTCCTTAGCCAGTGCTTCTATTATGTTGACTGGTCCCACCATGAGTGATCGTTTGTTGGGGTTTAATCTACTGGCTTCTAAATTGACCATGTTGGTGATCGTGTATGCTTTGAAACAACAGATCCCCTTTTATTTGGATATCGCGTTAGTGTTTTCTCTGGTGGGTTTTATCGGTGTAATTTTCATCGGAAATTTCATTTTGAAGAAAGGTAGGATTTGATAGATGGCGATGATAGGCAAAGGATTGATTCTTTTAGGGATTTTTTTCATATCGACAGGTGTCTTCAGTATTCTTCGCTACAAAGATTTCTACACGCGAATTCTTTTGACTTCAAAAGTAGATACCATTGGCATGATTAGCATCAGCTTGGGCGTGGTGTTGATTCAAGGCTTGGACTTTTTCTCTTTGAAAGTACTTTTGGTCTTGTTGGTGATGTTGTTTGTGGCCCCATTGATGACTCATTATGTGGCCCGTACAGCGTACTTCAGTTCTCAGGATCCTGTTCTTGACGAGGAGGATGACCATGCTTGAAGTTTTTTATGTGTTGTTGATTGGATTTGCTGTGGCTGCGGTGATGACAGAGCGCCCTGTGCGTGGTGCGATCTACCTAGGTGTTTTTTCCATGGCTAGTGCGTTTGTGTTTTTAGTGTTCAGCGCTCCCGATGTGGCTTTGGCGGAAGTGATTATCGGCAGCACCTTATCTACCATTTTGTATTTGGTGGCGTTGTATAAATATGTGGACTAATTGGACCAATCATATGGGAGGTACTTTATGCGCAAGTGGCTAATTTTCTTTTTCATTGGAGGCGTAACGGTGTTTTTTTTTCAGCTACATGGCCATTCAGAAATGGTTTTTCCAAGGGATTTGTACACCTATTATATTGAACAGGCTTATGCCGAAACTGGCGCCAAAAATGTGGTGGGAGCCATCTATTTGAATTACCGCATCTTTGATACGCTTTTTGAGGCGTTGATGCTATTGGTGAGTGTGTTTGGTGTCATTTATTTTTCCCGATATAAAGGAGGGTACAACCAAAATGAGTAAGCATTCAAATCTGTTGTCCATGATTGTGGGATTGCTGTATCCTTTTATTCTATTGGTTTCTTTTTATGTGATTCTCAATGGTCACCAATCTCCTGGTGGTGGTTTTCAAGGAGGGGCCATGATGTCTTGTGTGTTCATGAGCCGGTACTTGGTGAATTCTAAGGTCCTTGTCGGTTTTGACTATTTTCAGGCTGTGGAGAAGTTGGCTTTTGTGTTGGCGGTATCTGTTGCTTTACTATTTTTTATTTTTGGGTTGAATCAGGCTTATCCCCAGCTTAGGGAAACCTATATGGTGGCCATGAACGCCTTGATTGCGTTAAAGGTTTGTTGCGGATTGAGCCTTGTGTTTTTTAGGTTTGTGTTTTTTGAGAGCAGGTGATGGCAATGGATAAACTTAACGGCGAAACGGTTAGCATCCTCTTGTTTTTTGTGGGCTTGTACGGCGTGGTGTCTCGACGAAATATCATTAAATCGGTGATCAGCATCATTGTCATGGAGACAGCCATCATTTTGTTTTTTCTGACCATTCATTTCCAGGAGGGCAGTGTGCCGCCTATTGGAGAGAACTTGTCCGGTGCCGTGGCAGATCCTTTGCCTCAGGCTTTGATGATCACCACTATTGTGATTGGCATCGCCATTACGGCGGTAGCGCTTGTGATGGCCAATTCTGTTTATCACAAATATGGCACGTCCAATTGGCGAGAATTGATGATCAAGCGAAGGGAGGACGACCATGATTGATGTGACTTTGTATTTGCTCATTCCGGTGATTACCGGCACGGTGCTGTATTTGTCTAATAGCCACCATGTGCGAAGATTGGCATTATTGGTTCATTTTGGGTTGTTTGCCGCTGCTGTTCAAGGTTTTGTTTATGTAAAGACCCATGGTGCGTTTGTGACGTCTTTGGGTCAGTGGGGTGCCCAGGTGGGCATTTACATGCGAGTGGACATGTTGTCCATGACTTTGTTGATGCTTACGGCTTTTATGTTTGCCATGATGTTGTTGTACGAATACAACAGCACCCACACCAACCAGTTGTACCTGTTTTTATTCATGGTGTTGCAGGCATTAGTTTCTGCTATCTTTTTGTCTAATGATTTGTTCAATATTTTTGTGTTGATAGAGGTAGCTACCATCACTGTAGCCATATTAATCATGTTCAAGCAAGATCGCCAATCGGTTTACGACGGCATTGTGTACATGTTGGTGAACATTGTGGCCATGAACCTTTTTTTGTTTGGCGTGGCTTTTATGTACCGAACTTTTGGCGTGTTAGACATGCACGCCATTGGGAGTAAGATGCACCAGATTCAAAATCCCGTGGCTTTAATCATTCCTTATTCCTTGATGATCACGGCGGTGGCTTTGAAATCTGCCATTATGCCTTTGTTTAGCTGGCTGCCAAAGGCTCACGGCACACCCAGTGCACCCTCGGCCGTTTCTGCCATTTTGTCAGGGCTTTATGTGAAAACCGGTGTGTACTTATTTGTCCGAATCAATGCCATGTTTGCTGGCACTTTGGACACTTGGCAGTTTTTTCTGATGGTGGGCTTTATCACCGCTGTCATTGGGTTTTTGCTGGCCATCAGCCAGAAGGATATTAAGCTGATTTTGGCTTATCACACTATTTCTCAAATTGGCTTGATCATGGTCGGGCTAAATTATCCTACCGATTACGCCTTTTGGGGGGGTGTCTACCATATTTTGAATCATGCTTTTTTTAAGTCTACTCTGTTTTTAGGCGCGGGGATTGTCATCGATGTGTATGGGACCCGAAATATTTGGGAGATCAAGGGGGTATTCCGAAAAATGCCTGCGGTGGCATTGGCTTCCATCATGGCCGTTTTAGGCATTACGGGCGCTCCTTTTTTCAATGGCAGCATCTCCAAGTATTTGATTCAATCCGGCACGTCTGGAAGTGTGGTTGAGTGGGGCATTTTGTTGATCAATTTAGGCACCATTATTTCTTTTATCAAGTATTCCACCATCTTTTTTGGGTCTTCTCCTGCAGATTGTCAGAGTCGATCCCAAGTGGACCCTTGGAAAAAGTTGAGTTTGCTGGTAATGGGCGCCATGTGCTTGATTGGTGGTATTTGGGGGCAAGAGTTGATTGGCTTGTTGTTTGACCAGGTCATGACCATTGGTGTGATGACCCAGTTGGAAAAATCTGTGACTTATGCCATCACGCTTGTAGCAGGTTTTGTCATTTACAAGCAGTTTGTTTTGAAAACCAATTTGTTTTATAAACTGAGTCTTTTTGAGTTGGATTTTAATGGCATTTGCTTGTCTTTGACCGGGTTTATGGTGGCTATGATGGTCTGGCTAAGGGTTTTTGTGGTATAATGACCCTAACGCTTTATGATTGAGGTTATGAAATGATCGATTTAGCCCTTTTTAATAGCAACCCGTCGCTTATGGCTATCACAGCCATAGAAGACCGACGCTACTTGTATATTAATCGCGCTTTCACCGAGTTTACCGGTTATGACAAAGAAGACGTGGTGGGGAAAACGCCCGAACAAGTAGGGTTATTTTATGATCCTATGGATGCCCAACGCATCATGGATGTGTTTCGGAAAAACGGTCGTTTTAAAAATTTGGAGACGAAAATCGTCTGCAAATCCGGTGAAGTGTTGGATGGGCTGCTTTCCGGCGAATCCATCACCATGAATGGCCATGCCTATTTTCTTACCACACTAACTGATACCACAGAATTTAATCAAGTAAAAACAAAACTGCACCATCAATCTGTCTTGCAGGATGTTTTGATGAAGATTGCCACTCGGTATATCAACATTCCCCTCTCACAAATCGATGATGCCATCCACGAATCCCTTGAAATGATGGGGAAATTTGTCATGGCCGATCGGGTCTATATCTTTGATTATGATTTTAAGCGTGGCGCCACTTCCAATACCTATGAATGGTGTGCCCACGGCATTACTCCTCAGATCAACAACCTTCAAAACATTCCCCTTGAAAGCATTAAATCTTGGGTTTTGGCTCATCGCCAAGGTCGGATCATCAACATTCCCGATGTGTCCAACTATCCTTTCAATTCTTCTACCGTCAAGCAAATGTTGGTGGATCAATCCATTCAAAGCGTGGTAGCGGTTCCTATGATGATGGATAATCAATGTTTGGGACATATTGGTTTTGATGTCGTAAAGACTACCCGACAATTCTCAGACAGCGAAATCGGCATGCTGAAACTGTACGCCCAAATGGTCGTCAATGTCATTGTACGACAGCGTCAGGAGAATATGCTGAGAAAATCCTTGGAAGAAAAGGCTGTATTGATGAATGAAATCCACCATCGAGTGAAAAATAACCTGCAAGTCGTTTCCAGTTTGTTGTATCTTCAATCTTGCCAAGTGGACAACCCCGAGCTGGTGAAAATATTAAAGAACAGCGAAAACCGTGTCAAAGCTATTTCGTTGCTTCATGAAAAGATTTACGGCGTCAAGCATCTGCAAGATTTTGATTTTAAGGTCTATATTGAAACAGTCAGCCAACAACTGATCGACCAATATTTGCAAGACGGGTTTTCTCTTGATTTTAAGCCTGAAGTCCAGTCTTTGGCCATAGACACCAATCATGCCATTACTTGTGGTTTAATTGTCAACGAATTGGTCACCAATGCAATGGAACATGCTTTTATTGGACGAAAGGAAGGTTTGTTGGGTATTGAAATCACCTCGTTGCCCCATAATATGGTTCAAATCATGATTTATGACAACGGCATCGGCATGCCTGAAGACTTTGATCTTTCCAGGTCCACCTCTCTCGGCATGCAGCTGGTGAATAGTTTGACCGAACAACTGGACGGAACCCTTATAATGGAAGTGTCTCGAGGCACCCGTTTTACCATTATGTTCCCAATCCCCTTAAATTAGGAGGCCGAAATGACGACAAAACGCATTTTAGTTGTGGAAGACGAAGCCATTATTGCCATGGAAATCAAGCGTCGCCTAGAGCATTTAGACTACGCTGTCGCAAAAATTTGCAAAAGGGGAGAAGATGCCTTGGCTTATTTAGAAGACCATCCAGTGGATCTGGTTCTGATGGATATCCGTTTGCAGGGAGCATTAGATGGCATTGACGCGGCCAAAATTATTGATGAACACCACCGCTTGCCTGTCATCTTTTTAACTGCTCATAGCGACTCCGCTACTTTGGACAAAGCAAAGGAAAGTCTTTCAGACGGCTATCTGGTAAAGCCGGTGGATGAGCTTCAGCTTAAGATTGCCCTTGAAATGGCTTTTAGCCGCCATGCGCAATATCAAAAACGTCAATCAAACACTCCGTTGTCAAAAATGGATCCACTCAAAAAAATATCCCTGTGGCAAGACGAGGAAGCGCTCCTGATCAAGCCTTCAGAGATTTTGTATTTAAGCGTAGACAGCGGTATGGTTCACTTTACCCTTTCGCATAGTACCCACCAGCAACGGGGCAACTTGAAATATTGGGAGGAAAAACTGACTTCTTATGGTTTCTTTAGATGCCATAAGAATTTTATCGTCAATCTATCCAAAGTCATTGGATTTGTCCAAAATGTAGATCGAACCTATTCTGTCAAGTTGTTGGGAACAAAGGATTTGGTTCCTGTTTCCCGAATCAAACTTCAAGGGTTAAAAGACCTTATTGAAGTGTGATTAGACATCCACTTCTTTCAGAAGATGTCGCACATTCAAAAAATTGACCAATTGCTTCACAATGGTCACCAGCAAAGCCCTTTCTTCCGTTGAAAAATAGGCGGTTTCTCCAGTCTCAAGCTGATAAGAAGCTTTCAGGATAACATAGCTCCCATAGGCCGTTCTTTTTTTGGATTGAATGCCTTTGTCTGATGGACGGTACCCTTTACTTTCATAATCTTTCCCTTCCAACACCAAATGGATATTGACAAATTTTCGATGGGTAAACGATTTGGAAATTTCATCCACAATTTTTACACCGATGGTATCCAAAGGAGTTCTAGGGTCTTCTGTCAATTTCATTACCTTTTGAACACATTTCAATTCCCGTATTCTCTTTTTGCAGTAAGCTCTTTCTTCTAATAAATTCTGCTCTATTTCGACTTGTTCGGTCATGTCATTCAAAGTGAGCATCACAATGGTCTGATCCTCTATTTCTACCTCTGAAGCGCCCATCTTCACCCAGTAATTTTTCCCAACTTTGTCCGTAAGATTAGGCAACTTTTCTTTGATGACCTCTTCGCCGTTGATTTTTTGGTTCACATATTTTTTGTCCTGTGGTTCTTGAAAAAAATCAACAATCATACTAGGTTGGGTTTCATGAGATAATCCCGACCATTTTTTTTGAGCAGACTCATTGACGTATATGATCTCACCGGTTTCTTTGGTCACCATAATAAGAGGAGTAGGCAACTGTTCTATCATGGTTTCATCAAAGATGATCCCGACTTGTTTGTTTTCATTCATGGACTTAACCTCCAAACCGACTGTCTAATTAATCAGTCGTGCCATTCTGATGATATAAAATTATACCATCATTATTCATTATATGGCGTGTTTTGAGCTTAAATGCACTTTTTTGGCTTTAAAGTGTCGAAAACTTAATCTGATATTTTTTTGAAAAAGAAAAGCGCTTAGAGTTTGATCTAAGCGCTTTTGGATTCTAATGGTGGTGAAGCTTGCTTATTTTCTTTTTTTGAAAATTCCTAACAAAGAAATCAATGCACCAGCACCATAGGCGAAAATTGGAGATCCCACACCTGTTTGTGGTATGTCTAAAGGTACTTCTACTTCTTGAATGACCACAACTTCTTCTGGTTCTTCAATTTCCGGAACATCCAATGGGATGTCTGGTTCCTCAATCACAATATCCGCCTCTGTGATAACGACTGTAGCAGATGCTTGTGTGAAAGGAGCTTGATTGTCGGAAGCGGTAACCGTATTGGTTAATGTTCCCGGTGTGGTAGCCACATAGGTTTGTGTAAACGATACGGAGGCATTTGGAGCCAAAGTCGCCACTATTTCTACCCATTCCAACATGGGGTCTTCTACCGTCACATTGGTGAGAGTGGCTGTGCCCGTATTTCTCAGGGTAATGGTGTAAGTGAGGGTGTCTCCTACTTGGGCAGTGTTCATGTCAGCTGTTTTAGACAAAGTCATTCTGTAAGTAGGTGATGGTCCTGAGGTACCTCTCCATTGGGCATAAAGATCCAAGTTGTGGGCTGGCATGCTGATTTCATCTCCTGCTCCATAAGCAATCCCACTGCCATTTGCTTCCGTGTTCCATCCATTAAAGACGTAGCCCGATCGGCTGAATCCGTTTTGAAGGATGGTCACACTATCCTCATAATGGTAAGGACTATTGGCATCTGTCATCGTGCCTGTTCCACCATTGGGATGGTAGGTAACCTCATAATCAATGGGTGTGTAAGTAACTGTTTCCACTACTGGTTCATCAGGCATGGTTCCGGAGACCTCATCTTTGTCTCTGGAATAACCTGTGAGGGTAGGTGACAAGATCTGGTAGCTATCTCCATAAGCGTAGTTCTGAGTAATGGTTGGTGCTGCTTGACCGTCTTCAGCGTAGACATAATAGACCGTCACCGGATGGAAATTCAAGGTGTAGTAAAAAGTGATCAAGTTGTCTGCTTCTCCAATGGTCAAAGTTTTGGTTGTAGGTGTCTGCCCAGTGTAACCCACAATGGCTATAGCCGATTCTGTTACAGTATCTCCATAGGTTTGATTGTCTACCTGTTTGGGTGGATGCAACACTTGGTTGGTTTCTAGTTCTAGATAACGCACGGTGTAATATAACCCTTGGACAGGCATGTAATAAACTTTGATCACATTGTCTGCTTCAACATGGGAGATGGTCAACGGCACGCCATCATCAGAATCCAATAAATAACCTGTGATTGGTTTTTCTGGATATGTGTTAATGACGCTTCCAAATTCTCCATATAGAATTTCTGTCTTTTCTGGGTCCAAGATATTGTTGTAATAGTATTCCACGGTGTACATCAAGTCGGTTCGAGCGGTGTTTTCAATAGTGAAATCTGTCACCATTTTTGTGTAGCCATCTGGTACACTCACTTCATCCACTGTAAAAGTGTAGGGATTTCCTTGACTATCTTCCGCATCTTCATCCACCCATGTGTAGCTAGTCGTTCCGTGAGAAATGACGAGTGATGTCTTGTATACACTGCCTTCTCGATTCAAGACAAATTGAATGTCCGGCCTTGGCGTAATGCCTCCTGTCCATACCTTATTGACGGTAATGTCAATTTTAGAAACATCGTAGGTATTGACAACGGTTGTGGCATTTGGGTTTGTTTTCGTATAACCTTGTGGTTCTTGCAATTCATCCACAGAATAGGTGTAGGCATTGCCATCATTGTCTGTTTTGTCCAAAAGGATCCAAGTATGCGTGATGGTGCCATCAGAGAGTGTTACAGGGTCTCTGATCGCCCCCCCGTCCTGATACAATTGCAATTGAATAGTGGGCCTAGGCGTACTGCCCCCTACCCAGGATTTGGTTCCGGTCACACTAATCAGTTTGATGTAGTAAATGTCAATGCTGTCATTTTCCCCAGTGACGTTGATGGTGGTCGGTTGGTCGTCAGCCAGTCGGTATCCTGTCACTTCTGGGTGAAGGGGCAAGTCTTGTAAACCTGTGAGCGCGGTATAAACCAATACTGGATTTGGCGTAATACCAGGCACTTGTGTGGTGGATCCGGCTTCGTAATAGTTGATGATATAGCCATTTAAAATATCTACCGACACTGTCTGAATGCCGTGTCCTCCTGTGGCTTCTGTTATGATGCTTAAAGTGAATGGACTGGTAAGTGTGAGTCCTGTCAAACTAAATTTGACAACCATCCAGTAGGCTCCTTGTTTTTTAGGGGCTTGCGGATAATTGACGGTATAGGTTTGATCGTTGATCACTAAGGGATCTGTGGGATCTTCTGTCTTATCTACGCTGAATACAGGAATGTTGGTTCCATTGTATTCCACACGGATAACGTCTTTGAGTTGTCCAATCACACCAATGTGAAGAACATTGTCTTTTATCCATATCAGTCGCACTTCTGTCTGTCCATTTGTTGATTCTCCTTCAGTATCTAGCACAGCAGAATCAGATGTGTAGGTAAGATCATTTCCCACAGCAAATGCTGTCGCACCAGCGCTGAAGATCAAGGCTGCCACCATTATCAATGCTAACACTTTTCTCATGGTTTTGCCTTTCATGTTGTTGCACCTCCTTAATTTTTAGACGATTAAACGGAGACCGCTCTGTCTCGCGCTCTCCTTGCTCTTCTATCCCGTCAAATGGTTATTTACTTGCATCCATTTTATACGACGGGAATTACATTTTAATTACATCTAAAAAAATTTGGAGCATGTTCAAATCATCGGGCACTGGTTCCACTCATGATATGTTGGCTATCTGTGATGGGATGGAACTGCATTTTGATTTCCATATATCTCTTTCGGTTTGTTTCAAATAGATTGCGTTTGATACGACTTTCTAAGGTCTTAAGGCCTGTTTCCTTTACTCGGTGAAGCAACAACAGAATCTGGGTGTCGTTCCAAAAGGTGAAAACGTCCCCTTTTCTTAAGGATTCAGATAAGACAACCTCCATATCGGTCATCCAGTGTTGCATCTGTTTTTGCTCTTGAGGAAAATTTTCAGGACTTTTTAAGGTGATCAAACAAATGTAATCTTTCTCTTTGTCTCTTTGAGATTGACGTTTGTGAATGTTGTAAAGAAATTTGAACATCTCATCATCACATTTCAACGCCCCTGTGTCAGGACCTTCTACAAATTTTTCGTCCATAATGGGGATGTCTAAATTGACTTTTTCAATGAAATGGGATTGGATTTTTCGAAGCATTTCTTTCATAATAGGAGAAGGTTCCACACCCAATTCCTTTTTCAGCAATTGTTCGGTGTATTCATAATGCCACAAGGCGGATTTGCTTTTTCCGGATCTGAGCATGCCGCGCATCAAGTGAAGATGGATGGATTCTTCGTAAGGTTCAATTTCTAATGCCTTTTCGCACAAAGATATAATTTCATCGTAGGCTTCCAGTTCGTTGAGGATATCCACTGTTTTGTCGATGGTTTTGATATACAGGCGTTGGTAATAATTTCGAATAGGGACCAACCAGACTTCGTAGGGGTTTTCTGCCAAATAGGTGCCTTTGTAAAGAGACAGGGCGGCCAAATAGTCGTCTGCCGCTTTCCGTAATTCATCAGGTTTTCTATTGTCTCCCTGTTGTATCAAGTGTTGGAATCTGTCTACATCCACTTGGACAGATGGCCCAATTTCTAAACAGTAGTTGCCATTTGTGAAAACAACATTTAAATGAGCCCCCTGATCGTCATGGTGGCTTTCCATTTTTTTCAATAGCTGCCTTAATCGAAAAATTTGTGTTCTTAAAACGTTTTTGGGGTCATCTGTCTCACTGTCAGTCAAAAGGTGGTCCATGATGGTTTCGGCCAGAATTTTTCGATTCTTGAATGTGATGAAATACTGAAATAGTTTGAACAACCGATATGTACGGGCAGTCTCGCTCAAATGACTTTTTTTATCATCTCGAATATCAAATCTACCCAATGTGTCGATATACAATTTCATGTGCTCACCTTGTATTATGAACTTTATGCCAGTGGTTTGTGTGGTATTGATTATATCATAGGTATGTCATAAATGAAACAGCTATTCTTTTAAGTCGTTTTTTAGTCGAAGCTTGTTTTCTTCTCGGTTCAATAGATAAAAGCCTTTGGTGTTGAGTACATTGGGTTTGTTATAGATCATGGGGGTGTCGTCCATCATGCGGAAGATACCTCCAGCCTCTTCAATGATACAGTGCATGGCGGCGGTGTCCCATTCCATGGTTGGGCCAAATCGGTAGTAAAGGTCTCCTTCTCCTCGTGCGATGAGACAGCCTTTCAAAGAAGAGCCTGCATACAAGATGCCCTTGATCTTGTCTTGGTTCATGGCCACCAACTCTTTGATCCTGGGATAAACATGGGATCGGCTATGCAGCAAGGTTAAATCTTTTGTCTTTTGGGTCACATGAATGCGTTGGCCGCGCTCATGGTCAGGATTGCAACTAAAATCGGGAATCCAATAAGCCCCTTCTCCTTTCTGGGCATGGTACATATCATCCAAGGCGGGGACATAGATGATGCCCATCACCGGTTCTCCTTTGTGAACCAGTGCCAAGTTGACGGTGAATTCTCCGTTTTTCTTGATGAATTCCTTGGTGCCATCCAAAGGATCTACCAGCCAACACCAATCCGCTGATAGCCGAGAAAGATCGTCCTTAGACTCCTCTGATAATATAGCTACCTGAGGGTAATGGTGTTTCAAATAGGTGACAATGTGGTCGTTGGCCAAATGGTCGGCTTGAGTCACTGGAGAATGGTCTTCTTTGTAAGAAACGTGAAAATCTGTTTCATAAACGGACAAAATCAGTTTTCCTGCCTCGAAAGCCAATTGTAACAGCTTAGATGGGAACATAGCTTTTCACCAGCGTCATATTGCCATCTAATTCGTAAGGGCCTAGTACAGCTGGTATTAGGTAGGAATCACCTTTTTCAATGGTAGACTGTTGTTCGCCATATCGGATAACGCCTTTTCCTTCCACACAAGTGAAAATATGGAAGCGATTTCGGTCGGATGTCTGGTAGAGAGCGTCTCTTACCGTGTAAACCTCAATGTTAAAATCTGCTGGCAAATTGTATTCTTTGATCTGATTGCCTTTGTGAGTCAGCAATCGGTAATCACTTTCCACATCGGCTTGTTCAAATTCTAAGACTTCGTAGGCTTGTTTCAAATCCAGTTCTCTGCCTCTATTATAGTCGAAAATTCTGAATTCTTTTTCCACATTTTGATGCACTTCCAGCAGGGTGATCCCACCACCTATAGCGTGAAGTAACCCGCTTTTTACATAGAACATGTCTCCAGGCTTCACAAAAATCTTATTGATGCAGTCTTCATAGGTACCGTCTTCCAAGGCTTGTTTGAAACTTTCTCTGGTACAATCCTTGATACCTAGATAAAGAAAGGCTCCTGGGTCAGCATCGATGATATACCAAGCTTCTGTTCGTCCACCGCTAAGTCCCATGCTTTTGGCATAGGCTTCCGAAGGATGGACTTGAATGGACAATTTTTCATCGGTAGTGATAATCTTAATGCTGAGCGGAAACCAGCTCGTGTCCAGCCGGGCTCCCATTAGATCTTTTCCATACTGGCTGATCAGGTCTTTTAACGTCATGCCTTTAAATGGACCTGATGCCACCACGCTATTTGCATAACTATGGCAGGCGATGTCCCAGCTTTCACCGATTTTGACATTGGCAGGCAAATCGTCTCTAAAGGCTTCCAGTCTTCTACCGCCCCAAATTTTTTCTTTATAAATACTGTGAAATTTTATCGGATACATGGGTCACACTCCTTCTCAATTAATTTATGCAATATTATATATTATTATACTCATAAAGGCTTGCTATAGCAATGGAAGATTTTTGTAGTGCGTAACAATTGTTACGACATTGCTTTTTTAAATCTGGTATATTTTACCTAAGGATAATCATTATCAAGTATGGCATCTGTTAAATCCTAAAAAATTTGGAGGTACTCTTATGACAATTAATAAAAATATGACGATTGGCAATTTAATTAAACAATATCCAGAAACGGCAGAGGTGCTTTTCAGCTACGGCATGGGCTGCATCGGCTGTCCTTCTTCTCAATCTGAAACCATTGAGCAAGCTAGCATGGTTCACGGCATCGACTTGAACAGCCTGATGGCTGAATTGAGTGAGAAGGTAGGTGGCTGATGAGCGCATTTTTAGGACCGATCCACTACTGGATGTACCATAAAATCTTGTGGCACGAAGCCCTTTTGTCCAGCATTCAGGCTGAAGGGTTAAGGCAAAGCCCGGACACATCCGCCATCCTGTCAGCATCAGAGGCGGCTTATGGTTCTCCCGCATCCGGTGAATTAGGAGATGTGATTGCCCACGACAACATTCACGGTTGGCTCCAAGAGCGAGTCACCAGTGTTGAAACCCGCATTGCTTATGTGGTGACTGCCCTTCTTAAGCAGGATATCCTTACAGAATCTCAGTTGGCCCATGTGTTTGCCGAACATGGCCGAATCACCATTGCGTCCTTGCCGGTATCTGATGATTTGAGTCCTTCTGGTTTGTTCAAGTTGTTGAACAATCATTTGTTGGAAGGCATGCCCTGCGACAGCATTAACAAACCGGTGGTATCTGATGATCATAACTTTGGTTGGGTCCGCACCCAGTGTATTCACCAAGATTATTGGAACCAGGTGGGTGGACATGTGTCGGTGTTTTACCGGTTGCGGGATGCCTTGATTCACGCTTTTGTAAAAGGAGCCGGAGACCGATTTCAGTTCCAGGTCACTCCGGAAGGCACCAATCTGATTCAGGAGGTGGCTTAATATGAATGGCATCGATTTGATGATTGAAGAACATCGATACATTAAACGCATGTTGGTCGTATTGCGTAAGGCGTCTTATCGTATTTTGCAAGGCGAGCCTGTTGTTTACGATGATTTTTACAACATGGCAGATTTTGTGAAGACTTACGCCGATGATCACCACCATGGGAAAGAGGAACAATTGCTCTTTAACCGCATGGTGGATGAATTGGGAGATACTGGTGAAGTGATCATTAAAAATGGCATGCTGGTTGAACATGATATGGGTCGTTTTTACATGGCGGAATTAAAAAAAGCCTTAGCATCTGTTGCTCAAGGCCATGATGAAGCGAAAATAGATGTAATCGCCAATGCAGTCGGCTACGCCAGTCTTTTGTCCCGACACATCGACAAAGAAGATCATGTGGTGTATCGTTTTGCCCAGCGGGAATTGTCTCCCGAAACATTGGCTCAAATTGACGCCCAATGTGCCGATTTTGAAGCCAAACAAACGGAAAAGAAGGTTCAAGATCATTACATTCATCTGCTGGAGTCTTTGGAAAAGAACTATTTGTAACTCCCTTATTTTTCGAAAAATGCGATGAGCAATACCGCCAATAGGATCAACAAAATGCCGCCAATGGTTTTGATGTCGATCACTTCTTGAAACAGGGTAAAACCAATGATAATGCTGGTGATAGGTTCGAAGGTGCTGAGTATGGCTGTGTTTTGAGAGCCAACCGTGCGAATGCCCAGTTGAAACAAAACAATGGCTCCAACCGTGACGGTCATGGCTAGCAGAAAAGCCACCCCCCATCCGTACAAGGACAATCCTGTAAGGGTTGTGCCGGTAGCCAATCCAATAAGAAAGATCACAGAAGAACTTGTAAGACTTAGATAGAAAGTGAGCTTGAACAGACCCATCTGGTTGAGCCCACTTTTTTCTATGAAAAGAACATAGAAAGCAAAGGTAATACTAGAACCAAAAGCTAAAGCCACCCCCAAAGGGTCCAAATTGGTATGCACTGGGTTGAATAACAGCATCCCGCCCAGACACAACGCCACTGCTATCTTTACCACGCCACTAGGTCGTACCTTAAAAAAGATAATGCTGCCTAAGATGACAAAAATGGGGTAGGCAAAGTGCAAGGTAGTCGCCACTCCCACTGGTATGTACAAGTAGGAGGCGTACAAAGTCAACACTGTGGCGCCGTAGCCCAACACCCCTACCAGCCACAACTGCTTGAAATCTTTCTTTGAAACTTTCATGGATGTTTCACCACTTTTGAACCGGGCTAAAAGATACAATACCGGCATGGCCAACACCCCTCTGATAATAGATGTCATCATGGGGTTTCCCCCTTCAGCATATATGATACGCGCCATCAAAGGCATGCTGCCAAATATGACAGCCGCCACCATGACGGCTATGATTCCCAATGTTCTGTTCAACGCACTTCCTCCTATAATTGTTACCTGATCATACAATTTTCGTAGTCCAGTCTTCCACATTCCAAATGTCTGTCACCCAATCCTCATAAAAAGAAGGGTCATGGCTTACCAGCAAAATGGTGCCTTTGAAAGCCATCAATGCTTCTTTCAAGGATTCTTTCGCCAACCCATCCAAATGGTTGGTGGGTTCATCCAACACCAGCCAATTCACTTCTTTTAGCATGAGCTTGCACAATCTGACCTTGGCGTTTTCTCCTCCGCTTAAAACCATCATTTTGGTTTCAATGTGCTCATAATTCAAGCCACACTTAGCCAAGGCTGCCCGAACCTCTCCGTTGGTCATAGCCGGGTATTCATCCCAGACTTCTTGAAGAGCGGTTTTTCGATTGTCTTCTGCTGATTCTTGCTGGAAATAGCCTATCTGAAGATAATCCCCCAGTTGCACCTTCCCTTCATAAGGAGTCAACTCTCCTATCAAGGTTCGAAGCAAAGTGGATTTTCCCAATCCATTTACCCCTTTGATGGCCACTTTCTCTCCTCTTTCCAAGGTGATTTTCAGGGAAGAAGTCAAGGGAGCATCGTAACCGATGACCAGATCTTCCGATTGACAAATATAGCGGGTTGCGGCTCTGGCTTCTTTGAAAGCAAACTGAGGTTTGATCTTCTCTCTTCCCAATTGGATGACTTCCATTTTATCCAGTTTTTTCTGGCGACTTTTTGCCATGTTGGTGGTAGCTACTCTGGCTTTGTTTTTGGCAATGAAGGTCTCCAGTTTGTCGATTTCTTTTTGTTGTTTCTCATAAGCTTGTTCCAATTGTCGTTTTTTCAGAGCGTCCATCCGCAAGAAATTGTCGTAGTCTCCTTTGTATCGAATAAGCGTGGCTTGGTCTAAATGGTAGATGACATTGACCACGCTGTTGAGAAATTCTATGTCATGAGACACAAGAATAAAGCTGTTTTCGTAGTTTTGCAAATAGGTTTGAAGCCATTGGATATGTTCTGCATCCAAAAAGTTGGTGGGTTCGTCTAATATGAGAATCATAGGGTTTTCTAGAAGCAACTTGGTCAGCAACACTTTGGTTCGTTGTCCTCCACTGAGTTCAGAAACTTCTCGATCTAATCCAATTTCGGTCAAGCCTAAGCCTTTGGCGACTGTTTCTATTTTGGCATCAATCATATAGAAGCCATTGTTTTCCAGAATATGCTGGAGCTCATTGGCTTCTTCCATTAGGTTCTCTAATGCTTCCGGACCGGCTTCTCCCATGCTGTCATAGAGTTTGATCAGTTCTTGTTCTAATTGGAACATACCATCAAAGGCGGTCTTTAATACGTCTCGAATGGTGCTGCCTTTTTTCAGGGTGGTTTGCTGGTCCAGATAGCCAGTCGTGATGCGGTTGCACCATTCCACCGTGCCTTCGTCAGGCATAAGACTACCGGTGATGATGTTGAGCAAAGTGGATTTGCCTTCTCCATTGGCACCGATAAGTCCCACATGTTCTCCTTTTAATAAACGGAAAGACACCCCTTCCAGAATTTTACGACCTCCAAAGTCGTGATTGACTTGTTCGACGGTTAATAGGCTCATTTTTTATCCTTATCTATTGTATTGACGCTGGCTGCGCCTTTTTTCATCAATGCTTCAGCGGCTTCTTCCAAAGCCATGATTCGGGAAGCTTTCATCAGCACGATGGCTCCCGGTTTTAGTACCTTAATGATAGCGTCCACCAGTTGTTCTTTTGTCTGGCAATGATGGATGCGATGGGCTGGGAATCGAGTTTTGGCTCCTATTCCAAAGTGTTCCCCCAATTGTCCAATGGTGAAAAGATGATCAATTTGCTCAGGATCAAAGCTTTCTCCAAGTTTTTGGTGACGTTGAATCTCATCGTCTCCCGTTCCAAACATGTCCCCCAACACTAGTATCTTCTGGGTGTATCCTGCCATAGAATAAAGGGTTTCCAAGGCGGCCTGAAGACTAATAGCGTTAGATTTATAAGTATCATTGAGAATATGGAAATGTTCCGCCTGCATGAGTTCGTTTCTCAATCCTGTTTTTTCGATACGCTCCATGGATTTTTGTATAACGGTATCTGACAATCCTAAATATCTAGCCACTGCAACTGCTGCAGCGCCATTAAAAATCTGATGTCTTCCTAGCATGTCTATGTGAAAAGTGGCTTCATTGCTTGGTGTACCTATTTTGAAAACTACCCCATCAGCCCCTTGGGAAACAAAAGTGACCACCCAGTGGTTGTGGGATGCTTCTCCAAAAGATTGGGAGAGGATAGGTCGTTTCAGATTCTGAACGGCTGTTCTTAAAGGTTGGCTATCGCCATAATGAACCAGCAAGCCTCCTTTTTTCAAACCTTGGGCTATTTCCATCTTGGCTTTTAAGATGTTTTCTTCACTGCCTAAATCATTGATATGGACATCTGTCGCATTGGTAAGGATGGCAATATCTGGTGCCGTGATTTCACACAACAACCGAATGTCTCCCAATGCGGACATGCCCATTTCCACCACTGCCACTTCTGTGTCCTGTCCCATGGCTAACAACGTAAGAGGCACCCCTAGTTGGTTATTTAGGTTGCCTGCCGTACCATGGGTGATGAAGGTTGTTTTCAGAATGCTGCATAAGATGTCTTTGGTAGATGTCTTTCCATTGCTGCCTGTGATTCCGATGATTTTGGCTCCCACTTCTTTTGCATAGGTTGCCGCCAGCTTTTGCAGGGCTTTTTCTGTGTCTGGCACGAGAATCACGGGAAAACCTTCCTCAGGAAGGGGTTTGTCTTGTTGCCACAAACAAGCAGCAGCTCCTTTTTTTATCGCGTCTTTGGCAAATTGATGGCCATCGAACCGATCTCCCTTGATGGGGATGTACAGTTGCCCCTGGGCCACATTTCGGCTGTCGATGGTCACGCCTGAAATCGTTATTTGCCCCCATTCCAAAGATGGCAGCTTTCCTGCCACCATTTGTCGGACTTGGTCTAATGTACGGGTGATCATTGGTCACCTCTTTCATAACACAACTTGTTTCTTTCTTCATGGCGCTCTATGGCCAGTTGAATAAGACGGTCTACCAATTGGCTGTAGGTGGTGCCATCGGTTCTTTCCCATAACACCGGTGTCATGCTTTTCATGGTAAAGCCAGGCATGGTGTTGACTTCGTTGACATAGAAGCGCTCTCCTTGGCAAACAAAAAAATCTACCCTGGCCAATCCTTGACAATTCAAGACTTGAAAGGCATCCACTGCAGTTTTTCGCATAGCTTGGGCAGTTTTTTCCGTCAAATTAGCAGGGATGACTTGTATCAGTTTGCCGTCCAAGTATTTGGCGGCATAATCCATAAAGGCCCGTTCTTGAATAAACTCTCCTACGACGGAGGCTTCCGGTTGCTGGTTGCCTACCACTGAAATCTGCATTTCTCGACCCACAAGGGTTTCTTCCACCACGATTTTATCATCAAATTCAAGGGCTTTGTCCACGGCTTGCTGAAATGCCTTTAGATCATTTGCTTGGCTGATGCCCACACTAGAACCTCCCCGAGCCGGTTTGACAAACAGAGGGTAATCAAAGGCTTTGGAAATATTGGTTATCACCGATAATTGCCGATTTTGCCAGTCTGATTTGGTAAATACCTGGTACCGGCTTTGAGGAATGCCGTGAAGATGGAATAAGTCCTTGGTGACGCCCTTGTCCATAGCCATGGCAGATGACATGACCCCGTTGCCCACATAGGCGATGTTAAGCATGTCCAACAACCCTTGGACCGTGCCGTCTTCACCAAATGTGCCGTGCAAAGCAGGGAAAACCACTTTTGGACCTGTTTGGGCCAGCATTATTTGAAGAATCTTTCCTGTTTCATCTTTTTCGTCTTCACCCTCCCACCTGATCTTCAAATCTTGGGGATTCTCTATTTTTTCAAACACGGGTCCATGGCTGAAAAAGCAACCGGCTTGATTGATGTAAATCGGTATCACCGTGTAATTTTCTCTGGAAAGGGAATTAATAATCCCTGTGGCGCTAATTAAAGACACGTCATGTTCTACAGTTCTTCCACCACAGAGTACATATACCGTTGTTTTCATTCTATCGTAACCTCCTAATTTTAGGTACAAAAAACCCAACTGTATTCTATCATTCTGTACAGTTAGGGTCAAGACAGGGCACGGATTAAGAGTTGAACTATTTGAGGATCAAACTGGGTGCCCGCATATTGGTCCAACTCGGCCAAAGCTTCTTCTGAGCTCATTTGTCTGTTGTAGGCTTCTCGACTGGTCATCCTATCATAAGCATTGGCAACGGCAAGTATGCGCGCAAATTCTGGAATTTGTTTGCCTTTTAATCCTTCCGGATAGCCAGTGCCGTCAAACCATTCATGATGGCTTAATACCGATTGAGCAAGTTCTATCATAGGATCCATCTCACCGATGATTCGGTAGCCTGTTTCTGGATGCCGTTTGATTTGTTCCCATTCTTTTTCGTTCAAAGGTTCCGTTTTTATTAGGACTTCTCTATCTATTCCCACTTTCCCAATATCGTGGATTCCAGCCAATGTTTCTAATTTTGCCTGCTTTTCCTCGTCATATCCCAAAGCTTTTCCTATCAACTGACAAAGATTTTTCACATTCTCGGCATGGGTTTTTTCTCTTGGAGATTTTGTGTACAGAAAGTCTAACAGATGAGCCAACAAACGTCGTCGAACTCTGATATGGCTTTGAATCTTATGCTTGTACATGCGATCATCGGCTTGTTTCAACACGTCCTGAATGTCAATGTCTGTCTGTTCTTTTGTGGCGATGCCATAAGCAAAGGACAAAAAGTAGGGAGAACCGTCGGCATTTGCTTCTGCTTTCTCATGAATCCGTTCCACGACTATTTCGGCTTCTTCAGCGGATGTTGCGGGAAGTAACAAGATGAACTCATCTCCTCCAAATCGAGCCACAATTTCTCCCGCTCGACAACCTTCTTTTATCAGTTGGCCCATTTTCACCAACATTTTATCCCCTGTTTTATGCCCAAAGGCATCGTTTATCAATTTCAGGCCGTTGACATCTATCATGACTAGACTGATGGGTAAGTATCTGGGTTGATCCAGCCTTAATAATTCTTCTTCGAAAAACCGTCGGTTGTACACACCTGTCAAGACATCTTGGTAGCTTAGATAACGCATGTCTCTTTCTTCTTGTTTTCTTTCATTGATGTCTATGTAGATACCGTACCCACCAACGACTTTTCCTTCCTCTAGTATGGGGACCCCAATAATATGAACGTCTATTGGCTCGCCTACCTTTGTATAACGCTTGTCTTCCCATTCCACTTTTTCACCATCGAATACTCTCTGGGTGAGTTTTCTGTTGATCGGATCGTACCCTACCACTTCGTCTAGATCTTTTCCTTGAACGTCTTGTTCGGTATATTTGAACAAATCTTGAAAAGACTGGTTGATGCTTATGATGCGATGATCGCTGTCAAAAGTGGCGATGGCGTTGGGGGAGTTGACAATCAATGCTTCTCTTTCCCGGACAACGCGAGCTAAATGGTCTTTTTCCTGATAGATGGTTTTGAGATAATTGGAGGTGGTCTCCAATAAATCATTTAGCTTATTGCCAACCTGATTCAATTCCACCAGATTCATTTGAGGCAAGCGATATGTAGGATTCTCTTTTAGGTCGATGTCTTGAATGCCATGATACAGTTTTTTTAAAGGGTTCGCCACTTGTCTATTAATCAGAATTATCTGGATGATAAACCCTGCTATCCATACGCCGATTAGGTAAAAATAGCTTCTTGACAAAGTATTGCGGCCTACCATCATTTCTGGTAAATTAATGAGGGCTACTACTCTCCAATCGGTATCTGGTATGTATTTGGTAGAGACATAGGTTTCTATCCCGTCGATGATCATCAAATCGGATACTGCTACGTCTTGGCTTCCTTGATTAAATAATTCTTCAAAATCTAAATAGCACAAGTGACATTCTGTTCCTGGCTCTCGATAGCTTGTGATCAAAGCTTCATTTTTTTGGCAGTCCAACACAAGGGCGGTATAGTTGACCGTGTTTTCCAAGGAAGGCATCAATGCCTGAACCCTCTCAAAAGATATCCATCCTCCCACAATACCTATGCGATTATTGGACTTGTCATAAATTTCTTTTGAGAAAAAAACGCCTTCTTCATGCGATGTGTCAGATGCCACCACTCTTGTCATTTCTACGTTATTGGTTACGTTGCTTGCTTGACGCCTGTATTGGTGGATCATATTGTCCAAAAAGGTTGCGTCATTTTCAGTGGCTGTGATCTTGTGATTTTCATCAATAAAAAACAGCAAACTAAAAGAAACGGTGTTCTCTAATTTGCTGTCTAAATAGGCTTGAATGTTCTGGACATCTTGACCAAAATGAAGGATGAAATTCTCCATATCCAATATTTGGTTTCTAGCTAAAGATAGCCGGAGACCAATAATATTTGACATGTCTTCTACTCTAGATCGACTCACCTCATCGATTTGATCTAAAACCAGTCGGTCCATTGTATTGAATTGGAAAATAAATAT
>Ga0334892_1000872_pt1 | contig 30963 bp, 21 predicted proteins | sample GraSluR3_MG_4_FD_207213 | JGI IMG/M metagenome (GOLD analysis project Ga0334892, IMG submission 207213) | Sludge microbial communities from methane-producing bioreactor in Wageningen University, Netherlands - Granular Sludge_15_04-R3 | ecosystem: Engineered > Bioreactor > Anaerobic >...
TTTTCGGGGAAAAGGTCCTTATGAATGATTTTTTCATTTTCAATTTTATCGCATTCCCTGAAACGGGCAAGCCAGTCATCGTGTCGGTTTTGTTTCACGTTGTCGGTAAGCATTTTCAGGGTTTTTTTTGCATTTCCGAGCACAGCCACGGTTGCATTTTTAATTTTATTGATCTCAGACGGATCAATTTCAAGATGTATGATTTTGGCATTGCCGGCATAAGCTGTTACTTTGCCGGTTACCCGGTCGTCGAAACGCATACCTACGGCAATAATTACATCGGCTTCGTTGGTTAGCAGGTTAGGGCCGTAATTTCCGTGCATCCCCAGCATTCCCACATTCAGCGGATGATCGGTTGGCAGGGCCGAAAGTCCCAGCAGGGTCCAGGCAGCCGGGGTGCCGGTTTTTTCCACCAGTGCTTTCAGTTCTTCTTCAGCCTGTGCAATAATTACCCCCTGACCGAACAGTACCAAAGGCTTTTTGGCTTCATCGATGATGTCGGCAGCTTCTTTTACTTTGAAAGGATCAATCTGCGGCTCGGGAACATAACTCCTGATTTTCCGGCACTTTTTATACTCGAAATCCAGTGCGCCAAACTGAGCATCTTTGGTTATGTCGAGCAACACCGGTCCCGGGCGACCGGTTTGTGCAATGTAAAATGCCTGTGCAATCGCCTCCGGAATTTCTTCGGGTGTTGTAATCTGGTAATTCCACTTGGTAACCGGCATGGAAATACCTACCACATCCGATTCCTGGAAGGCATCTGTTCCCAGCAGCGGGGAAGCCACCTGCCCGGTGATGCAAACCAGCGGCGTGGAATCAATCATGGCATCGGCAATTCCGGTAATAAGATTGGTCGCGCCGGGGCCTGAAGTAGCAAAGCAGACACCCGCCTTTCCGGTCACCCGTGCATAGCCTTCGGCAGCATGTACTGCTCCCTGTTCATGTCGGGTGAGAATGTGCTTTACATTTTTGTCGTGGTCGTACAACGCATCGTAAATGGGCATAATCGCCCCGCCCGGATACCCGAAAATGGTATCGACGCCTTCTTCCAGCAGGGAAAGAATTACGGCTTGCGAACCTGAAACTGTTTTCTTTGTCATATTTTCGAATTTTTAGATTTTCAAATAACTAATCAATTAAGCGAACCGCTCCCATATCGGCAGATGATACCAGGCTGGCATAGGCTTTCAGCGCTTTGGAAACCTGGCGTTTGCGTTCGGTTGGTTGAAAGGCATTTTCTCCTTTTGCTTCTTCAGCTTTTCGTCGTTCAGCCAGTTCTTCATCTGAAATAACCAGATTGATGGTGCGGTTTACAATATCAAATTCAATTTTATCATTGTTTTGAACAAGCCCGATGGCTCCTCCGGCAGCAGCTTCGGGGGAAACATGCCCCACAGATAACCCCGATGTGCCACCGGAAAAACGTCCGTCGGTAATCAGGGCACAATATTTATCCAGTTGCATCGACTTCAGGTACGAAGTGGGGTAGAGCATCTCCTGCATTCCCGGCCCGCCTTTGGGGCCTTCATAACGGATGACCACCACATCGCCTTTTTGTACCGTGTCGCTCAAAATTCCGTTTACAGCATCATCCTGAGAGTCGAAAACTTTGGCCGTTCCGGTAAATTTGAAAATGGAAGGATCGACACCGGCGGTTTTTACTATACAGCCTTTTTCAGCTATGTTGCCGTAAAGTATGGCCAGTCCGCCATCTTTATTGTAAGCATGTTCAGCATTTCTGATGCATCCGTTTTTTCGATCGGTGTCCAGTTCTGTATAATAATTTTCCTGCGAAGCCAGTTTTAAATTCCGTTTTCCGTCGCCGGGTGATGACAGAAACCGCTGTTTTGCATCGGACGAAAGGTTGTTGTTCATCACATCATACGCTTCAATGGCTTCTTTTAAAGTTCGGCCATCGATGCGGTTTACCGAAGTTTCCAGGAGGCCGCCACGATCGAGTTCGGCCATAATGGAGAGAATGCCGCCGGCGCGGTTCACATCCTGAACATGGTAGTGCGAACTGGGCGCCACTTTACAAAGGTTGGGTGTAATACGTGAAAGCCGGTCAATGTCTTTCATGGTGAATTCTACTTCCGCTTCGTGAGCAATGGCCAGCAGGTGCAGCACCGTATTGGTGGAGCCGCCCATGGCAATGTCCAGTTTCATGGCATTCAGAAATGCATCGCGGGTGGCAATGTTTCGGGGCAAAACCGATTCGTTGCCTTCGAAATAATATTTTTTGGTAGCTGAAACGATTTTCTCCACTGCTTCCTCAAACAGTTTTCTGCGGTTGGCGTGGGTAGCTACAATGGTTCCGTTTCCGGGCAGTGCCATGCCAATGGCTTCAGCAAGGCAGTTCATGGAGTTGGCGGTGAACATTCCCGAGCATGAACCGCAGGTGGGGCAGGCGTTTTGTTCGATTACCGCAAGTTCCTGGTCGGAAACCGACTGGTCGGCAGCCATAACCATGGCATCCACCAAATCGAAATGTTTTCCTCCAATTTCCCCGGCTTCCATGGGGCCGCCAGAAACAAACACCGCAGGAATGTTCAGCCGCATGGCCGCCATTAACATTCCCGGAGTAATTTTATCGCAGTTTGAAATGCAAATCATCGCATCCACCTTGTGCCCGTTGCACATGTATTCCACACTGTCGGCAATCACGTCGCGCGAAGGAAGGGAATAGAGCATGCCGTCGTGTCCCATGGCAATGCCGTCATCGATGGCAATGGTGTTAAACTCGGCCGCAAAATAGCCCTGTTTTTCAATCAGTCCTTTCAGGTATTGCCCTATTTCGTGCAGGTGGGCATGGCCCGGTACAAACTGTGTAAACGAGTTCACAATGGCAATCACCGGGCGGCCAAAGTGTTCTTCTTTCATTCCGTTGGCCCGCCAAAGGCTTCTTGCGCCTGCCATCCGGCGGCCCTGCGTGGTAGTGTTGCTTCGTAATGGAATTTGCATACTTTTTTGTCTTTTTATTCAGGTTTTTTATTAAAAAAGCCTTCCCCGTTTTCGGGAAAGGCTTGTTTTGTATCTTATACAACTACATATAATTCTACCCTTTCCCGGTGTTTCCAGAAATGACCACGAGAATGACTAGAATGTATGTAGCAACTAATTTCATTAACTAAATTTTTATTTATGCAGGCAAATGTAAAAACTATATTTAAAAATCAAAATGAATTGAAAGTAAAATTGCATTTTTTCTGATAAAATTAAATTTGGAGGAGATTTTAAACTCGAAAATGATTTAGATCAACCGTAAACTATAATGAAAAAGCTCTCTGAAAAATTCTTCTTCAACTTCAGGTTTTTCAAAAATATCAATGATGTCGTAATATTTTTCAACAAGCCTGTCTCCTTTGATTCTGTTCTTTAATTCGGGAGTAAAAACTGCCGAAAGAAAAAAGTTTTTGCATCGTTGACTCTCTTTTAATGCTTGTTGAAACGATTTTGTTGCTGCACCGTATCTTTCCAAAGCACCTGCCGGATCAATTCCACCCTTAATTTCAATTACCGCCAGTAGGGTATCCAAATTGGTGGTTTTTCGGAAAAATGAAATATCTGGTTCGGACGAGAACTTCATGAAAATGTTGTCTTTAAGCTGACAAATAACAGGAAGCTCTATCATAGTTTCCAACTCTTCCTGTGGAGGGAAAACTATCAGATTATTTTCCCTGAGCCATTCAAAAACCAATGTACGTACTCTTTCTTCTGCAATAGTACCCACTTTATTTCTCATAATTCCATCGAGTGTAATTCCCAGTGTGGCAATAATTGTCCTTTTCCCGTTTTCGAGTGTCCAGTCTGAAGAACCCTTGATAACCGTGCAGATGAAAGTATTGTATATCCTGGCCATTTTTAATGCCTTATTCTCACCCAATTTTGTTTTTTGCTTCCCTTTTTCCAAATTTTCAATTGATCCGAAATATGTTTTTGCGGCTTTCATTGATAAACCTGTAATTCCCCGGTAATAAAGACTGGAAGTTGGTAAAGCTTTTAAAACTTCAGGATGACAAAAAACAAGTTTGGGATTATATTCTTTTTCGATGGTAACATATTTCCAAACTTCATCATCAATCATAAAATTTGAAAGCGGCATCCATTCTGGTTCAATTTCCAGGTTTTTTAGTGCTTCAAAAACTTTTAGATCGTTTTTTTTCTGTAGTGAAGTTACAATAAGCAGTGATTTTACCTTTCTGAGGTTTTCTGAATATTTGTCCATGGAAAATTATTTTGACCAAACATACACACATTTTCTCAATTCTTTTCTGCCATGTGTTCCCATTTGCTGACTGCTGTTGCCTTTCCCCCTCTCGAGAACCCAAATTACATCTGTTGCCAATCCTGATTCACGGGCAAATTCAGAAAGAATTATATCTACCGGAATTTCATCTCCGTTGTAACGGACATTGTCATTCACCATGACTATTTTTCCACCTTTTTTCAACGTTCTGGCAAGTTCCCGGATAACAAAATTCATTTCGAAAAAATAATTTGCGACCATATCGGGAATGTTCTTGTTATTCAAAACATTCTTGTGCAAACGCAGGTTTTCCAGAACCTCCTGAAGTGCAAGCTGATTTCTGTACGAATGAACAGCATTTATAAAAGTTTCGGGTTTATGAATGTCGGAATAAAATTCTTTTAACTGATTGTATTTGCTTTTGTTTTCTACCGTTGCCGAGAGCAGTGTTTGACGGAGTTTTTTAATTTCATTGTCATCTATACCGTTAAATGCAAGCTCAAGCGCATAGGTTCTGGTGTAATCGTAACGATTACAATAGGGTGGAGAAGTGATAACCAAATCAATACTTTCATCAGCGATTTCGTGCATTTTGGTTAGGCAACTTCCCTGAATTAAATTGAAGGTGGTATTTACTTCTTTTTGTTTTAGCTGTGAAATGTCTTTTTGAATTTCCTTCAATTTTTGAATCAATCGTGGTTTAAATGTATGGATTTCGCCTTTGGAAAATTTCGATTTCAATTTTCGGTCCGACCGGTAATCCCAACGCAGGTATTGGCCATCTTTTCTGGTAAATGAAACATCTTCGAGAATGGAACTCACTGAAAATTTGAGAAGTTCTTTCATTTCTGCAATACTACATTGTTCTTCTATGAATTTTTGAATGTTTGCAATAGCCAGTTCCGTTTCTTCAGAAAATGCTCCTTTGGTTATTGTTAAATGTTTGAAATAATATTTTTGGGGTGTATTTTTATCCTGAAAATTGAGGTTTTCGATTGAATTTAACACATTAACAAAATCCTCCGGATTTATTCGGCTGGCTGCAATTCTGGCTTTTGTGGCCAGAATTCCCGGTGGTAATAACTCAATCCCTACTGCATGAAATCCACTTTGGATACTTGCTGTTATTGTTGTTCCCATACCTGCAAAAGGGTCCATGACTGTTTGGCCAACATCAGGAGTACCAAACAGATTCAGGATGTACTCCACAAACGCACTGGAGAATCCTTCTTTGTATTTAAACCATCTGTAAAATGGTTCATTTTTATTGGCCTGAAAAGATATTAATGAACGGTTGATGTACCGGTTGATTTTCAGTTTATCCTGATAATTATAAAACAGCGCATCCCGGTATTTTTGTGAATTTGATACCAGAGCACCGAGTTCCAGTTTTTCTTTTTCAAGTATTAATTCGTCTGTTGTGTTCATTTTTACAAATTTAATGATCCCTGTTTGGAGTTTTTTTCCCGGAGGTATTGAACCTTTTTTTCTGCTAATGCCAGTATTTCTTCATTGCAATTTGACTGATACAGTTTTTGAGCGACAAAATCACTGTAATATTCCGATTTTAACTTTTCAAAGTCAACATGGAGTGCAATAGAAAGTTTTTCGAGTCTTTTGGCATCGAAATCACGTTTTCCGTTTTCAATTTTACTCAAATTTGCAGAATCCAAATCAAGCAATGCTGCAAGTTGGGTAAGGGTTAATCTCTTGTCTGTCCTCAATTTTCTGATATATTGTCCGAATGAAACATGCATGATTTGACTTGTCATTTATTGACAAATATATATTAAATTTAAACTTAGCGCAAGAAAAGTTAGAAAATATTTACAGAATTATTTATTGTCGTATAGAGGCGTTGCTTTGTTTTTTTCATGGGTAAAAGCATTTTAGATACCCCGTAGCAAAATTGAACCATATTTTGTGTAAAAGGGATTAATCCACGGCATTTTTCCTATTTTTGTGCTACTTGAAACGCTATGAACAAAAAACAACTAACATATTTAATTGCCGCTGTTTTTCTGGCCTTTTCGTGTACTACCAAACCCGAAAAAATCAATCAGCGAATAGATCGGAAACCGGTTTTACAGCCAGATTTTACCGAAGTCACCATACCGGGAAACATTGCCCCGCTTAATTTTTATGTTGAAGAAGCAGGAAACCGTTTTTTTGTTGAAGTAACCGGGCAAAGCGGAAGTGCTCTTTCAGTTTCCTCAAAAGACGGAACTTTTCATTTTCCGGAAAAAAAATGGAAAAAACTGCTGGAACAGAACCTGAACCACACGCTGAACTACACGGTTTATGCAGAAAGGGAAGGGGAGTGGATGCAATTTGAATCCTTTTCTCAAACTGTGGCAGCCGACCCGGTTGATCCTTATTTGTATTACCGGTTACTGCATCCGGGTTACGAAAGCTGGACCGAAATTAGTATTGTGCAGCGAAATCTGGAAAGTTTTAAAGAACGAACTTTAGTGGAAAACAATGTACTGGATCAGAATTGTGTAAACTGCCATGCATTCAATCATAAAAATCCCGAAGATTTCATGCTCCACGTGCGGGGTTCGCATGGCGGAACCTATTTTTTGGAAGGCGACAACCTGGTGAATGTGAACCTGAAAACCGAAGGAAATGAAAATGGCGCCACCTATCCGCGCTGGCATCCATCGGGCAGGTTTGTGGCTTTTTCGTCGAACAAAGTGGTGCAGCAGTTTCATTCGGCAGCAGCAAAAAAAATTGAAGTATCAGATTTGAACTCGAAGCTGGTGTTGTACGACCGGGAACGGAATGAACTCATGGATATTGGCGTGCAGAACAACGGACAGTTTATGGATACCTATCCGGAATGGTCGCCCGACGGCCGTTACCTCTATTTTTGCCGGGCAGAACAAATCGGGAAGGACTATGATTACCGGAATATTAAATACGACCTGTTCCGTGTGGAGTTTGACCCCGAAACCAGAGAATCCGGTATTGCCGAACCGGTTTTTAAGGCTTCGGAGGCGGATAAAAGTGTTTCGTTCCCCCGCGTTTCGCCCGATGGAAAATTACTGGTTTTCACTTTACATGATTACGGCTGCTTTCCCATCTGGCACAAAGAAGCCGATTTGTATTCCATCAACCTTACGGATTTTGAGGTGGAAAAACTGTCGGTGAACAGCGAGTTTACCGAAAGTTACCACTCGTGGTCTTCCAACGGCAGATGGCTTTTGTTCAGCAGCAAGCGCGGCGACGGGCTTTCGGCACGACCTTATATGGCGCATGTTTCAGCCACAGGAGAAACAGGTAAGCCGTTTATTTTGCCGCAAAGAGATCCCCGGTTTTATGAGGGGTTTGTAAAAACATTCAATATCCCGGAATTCTCAACTTCTGCAGTTTCCTTTTCCCCCGGAAAACTCAGGAATACAGCCAATAGTAAACCTGTTCAGGCCCAATGGATAAATCAATAGAAGTTATGCGAAGCACCGGACAAAGAACAAATCGTATCCTGAGATTTTTTTCCTTCCTGCTTTTTTTTCTGGTTGTTCTGTTTTATTTCTTATGGTTTTCGGGATATGTATTTTTTTACCAGGAAAAACTGTCGCTCTTTTTGGTTTCCGGTGAATTTTTACGCGAACACCTCAGTCAGCCGGGTGGATTTCTGGCTTACCTGGCAACGTTTTTAACTGCTTTTTACCACTTTGAATTATTCGGAGCGGGCATACTATCACTTATTTTGCTTTTAGTTGTTTGGTTTTCAGCGTTAATAGGGAAAGAAATTACCGGCAAACCGGTTTATTTTTTACCTTTTCTGGTGGGTGCAGGTCTGGCATTTTTACATTCACATTATCAGTTCCAACTGGTTAATTCCCTTGGAATTTTGTTGCAGCTGTTTTGGTTTTTTGCAACCATCCGGATTTTCCGGAAAATAGGATTGTTACTGCCTGTGCTGTTGTTTCCTGTTTGGTATTTTCTTACCGGCGGTTTTGCCTGGCTTTTTTTGCTGATGTTTTCTCTGTTCCTGGCCACAGGTTCGGGGAAAAATCGCTGGCTTCATTTGGGAGCGCTGCTTTTGGTCGTATGTCTTGCCTTTTTTATTTCCAGCGAATTTTTGTTTTATGAAACTACCAAAACCTTGGTGCAATATCCTTTTTCAGATTTGAACTCAGGCATGCAGACCCGCGAATTTGCTTTGCTGGCAGGATTGGCTGGCCTGTTTCCGTTGCTTTTCAAAATAAATATCCAACCTTCGAAAACCAGTATTGCCAGGAAAGTTAGCTGGATGCAATTTTTACCGTTTTTGGTTATTCCGGTTTTGGCAGGCGCACTTTCACAACAAATCGATCGTAAAAACAGCCACTATTTTCATGTAGAAAAGCTGTTTTACGAGCGGAAGTTCGATGAAATCATCACCTTCAATAAAACCTTTCCAACCACAAATAAACTTACCCTTTTTCTGAACAATTTGGCGCTGGCCGAAACCGGGCAGCTGACCGAACGGTTGTTTGAGTTTCCGCAAAGCCCTGATGGCGAAACACTTTTTTTAAAATGGGAAACCATGGGAGAAGTGCTTCGGCGTGGTGGCCATTTTTACTATACGGTGGGACTGGTAAACGAGGCGCATCGCTGGGCTTACGAGTATATGGTGATTCGTGGTTATACACCCGAAGGACTGAAAATGCTTATTAAAACCGAACTGATAAACGGTAATTACAAGGTGGCTGCAAAATATATTGAAATCCTCAGCCAGTCGGTTTTTTACCGGAATGATGCGCGGGAATTCCTGAAGTTGCTGGATAACGACGAAGCTGTGGAAAACCATCCTGAACTGGGGCAGAAAAAGAGATTCAAACCGAAAACCGATTTTTTTGTGCTTTCAGAGGCTCCTGCCACCAATCTCGAACCTTTGTTGGAGGTGGATTCAACCAATGTTTTCGCTATAGAATACCAGTTTGCCTGGTTGTTGCTGCAGAAAGATGTTACAGCTTTAACAGAAAATCTACCTCTGCTTGAAAAGGCTGGTTACAATCACATTCCACGTCATATCGACGAAGCGGCAACCGGTTTTAAACTGCTGAATATGGGCGAATTTCCTCAGCTGGAATTTCTGAGAACAAGAGCGGAAACCGAACAACGGTTCCGGCAGTATTATCAGATTTTTCAGCAGAACAGCAACAGCCGCGAGCAGGCCCAACGGGCGCTTTACCCGCAATTTTCAGAAACTTTTTGGTATTATCTGTTTTTTAATTGAATTATTGTTTTCCCGCTAATGTCGCTGATTTTCGCAAATCCCCGTCTTCCCTGAACAACAGCATAAACCCCAGCATTAAAACAACGGAAACCAGCGTGGTAATTCCCCAGATGGCATCCCAGTTATAACCGGCAGCGGTTTTGTATTGGTGGATGAGTCGTGCACACAGAAAATTGCCCACCAGCAAACCTGCCCCAAATGTCACCAGGAAAATAAATCCCTGTGCTTGCGACTTCAGATGTTTGGGTGCTTTCTTGTCGATGTAAATCTGGCCACCCACATAGAAAAAGCCAAAAATCAATCCGTGTATCAAAATACCAATGTAATACATCCAGGGCTGGGTAATAACTCCACCGGCATAAAACGAAAAATAGCGAATGGAAAGTGCAACCAAACCAAAGATCATGGTTTTTCGCAGTCCGAACTTTTTAATGGCCACCGGAACCAACAGTAAAAATCCCATTTCAGCAAGCACTCCCCAGTTAATGGTGATGGAAATGTATTTGGCATTGATATTCAGCAAAAACTCTGAAAAATAGGAGTAATACATGGCAAAGGGAATCATGGAAAGAAAGGAAAACAGGATGAACAGGGCAAAATTCCTGTCTTTCATCAACTGAACCGAACCCAGTCCGAATGCATCGATGAGTGTTGATTTTTGTCCTTTGGCCAGAGGTGGTGTGTTGGGTAGCGTCAGGTTCAGAAAAACAGCTACCATGCTCACACCGGCGCCACAGTAAAATGGCAGGTGCGTTCCATCAAAATCAACGTTCAGTAATTTGATAAAAATAAGGCTGAAAATGCCCGATGTTACCCAGCCAATGGAACCGAAAACCCGCACTTTAGGGAAATCTTCCGATGGCAGATGTGCCATAGCAATGGCAGAAGTCAGGCTCCACGAAGGCATGTAGGCCAGCATAGCTAAAAGCAGACAAATGAAAAGCACATCGGGATTATGGGTGGTTGCTGCCCAAAGCAGCATGAGTGCATGAACAAAATTCAAGCCGGCCAGAACTTTTTGTGCCGGCCAGAAACGGTCGGCCAGCATACCCACCAGGGGCGAAGCCATACAGCCGATGGCCATGGAACTCAGAATTAGCGCTTTTTGGGTGCTCCCCACTTCGAGGTTGGTGAGGTAAGCTGCCAGCGGAACCCACCAAACAGCGTACATCATGTACTGAAGGAGCATCATTACAGCAAGTTTGAATTTTGTCATCACTATTTATTTTATTCGGTTCATTTTGTTGTTTGTACTTTATGTATTGGGATATTTGAAAAAGACCGGCCCAAATTGAGCCGGTCTTTTATCTATCTAACAAAACCTAACTATTAATTATATCCCGGGTTCTGCTGTAATTGCGGCGCCCTGTTTATTTCATCTCTTGCAATTGGCAACCAGTATGCATTATCGTTCCACATTCTGTCATCTACGCTTTGGCTGGTATCGTAAAACCATTTTTTACTGCCGTCGGCATAGTGGTAAATTTTTATGTGATAGACATCATCAATTACCTCGTCGGCAATCATCCATTTGCGCATCATGTACCAGCGATCGCCTTCGGCAAACAGTTCGATTTGTCGTTCCTTGCGGTACCATTCCCTGGCTTGTGCCTGGTTGGTGGTTACTCTGTCGGGCAATCCTGCACGGTTACGCACCATATTCAGCGCATTCAACCCTTCCTGCAGGTTGTTCCCGCCCAGTTCGATACAGGCTTCAGCATAATCCAGCAGCACTTCGGCATATCTAATTTCTATCCAGGAGTTCTGGTTGTTGAAATGTTGCCCCACAGTTGCCGGGTCCTGATATTTTTTCAGGTAGTACCCATTTTTAGTTCCATTCCAGGCTTCAATTAAACTTTGGCGGGTGTCATATCCTGCTGTGGTATCGTTTCCTGAAATAAAGTAGCCGGTTTCTATGAGTCCGTTTGTTACAGCCCGATCCTGCCACGGCGCTCCATCGTAAAAAACTGTTGCATAAAACCGGGGCTCACGTCCGACATATGGATTAATTTCCGGGTCGGCGGCCAGTTGCTCCCCTGTTGCTTCCCTTAAGTATTCATCGCCGGGCTTGTATTTGTCCCATACAAACGGGGTTCCGTCAGCCATTTCAAACTGCCTTACTACAGGTTCGTTTGGCCCATTATTCCCCCAGTTATTGTATCCGTTAGGTCCCCACCATCTGTTTTGGGTTGTAACATTTCCCTGGGCCTGCAAGTGCTGAACGCCCCAGATGGCCTCATCGTCCCACTGGCCTTTTTGGGTGAATATACTGAAAAAATTGTCTGCATATTCCTGTACAGTTTCTTCGGTCATATCAGCTGGTGGATCTTCTGTAGTTCCTTTAAGTGCATAGTGTCCGTAATTTCCGTCGATAATGCCTTTGGCGGCAGCTTTGGCAGCCTCGAGCCTTTGTGTACGCGAGCCGCTTTGGAATGAAACCAACGGATTGTTTGGCTCGTAACCGCCATTCATTAAAATACCGGTACTCCAGCTTAACATTCTGGATTTTAGTGCAGCGGCAGCACCTTTGGTAGCACGGCCCTGTTCAATTCCTGTTTTGTCGGGCAACAGGGCGATGGCCTGGTCGCAATCGTCAAGGATGAACTCCAGGGTTTCGTCGATGGATGACCTGTTAACAGATAGAAAATCCTGATCGAGCTCAAACGGATCTTTTACAATTACAACACCACCATAAGAACGCATGAGGTTGGCATAATCGAATGCCCGAATGAAATAAGCTTCGCCTTTCATTCTTTGTATCAAAACTTCGTCCTGGCTGGTTTCAGTAGGAACATTGTCGATATTGGCCAGAAACACATTCACGTTTTTGATGTTGCTGTACAACGACCATGAAATCCAGTTAAAACGCCAGTTTCCAAAGTGTCCCAGATAATCGGGGCTCATGGTTCCCTTGATGTTGGTGTAAGCTCCAGGGCGGTGAATACACAACACTTCGTCGGTAGCTCCGGCAAGTATGTCTTCCCGAAGCCCCAGCAGCATGTTATTGTCAACGCCAATAAAATCGTAGCACCTTCCGAGGTAAGCTTTAGCTAAGTTGATGTCCTCGAATACCGATTCTTCGTTAAACGCATCCACGGCTTTCTGTTCGAGCACATCCTCGCACGATGTTGTCGCCAGTATCAGCGCCAGCATCATCAGTGAATATCCTAATATTTTTTTCATATTCTTCATTTTTCAGATTTCAAAAAATTTAAAATGTAATCCTTGCTCCAATGGCCAGTGTACGAATAGCCGGATAGGTCATGGGTGCACCGATTTCCGGGTCAAAGTTCTTTTGAGCAGCGTAAATCAGGAATAAATTGTTTCCCGAAAAGTAAACGCTGGCCCTTGAAATTCCGGTATTTCCAAACACTTCGCTGGGAATATTGTATGTAAGTACAGCATTTTTCAACCGCATGTAAGCCATGTTGTCGTAATGGTAGGTGCTGTTGTTTACGTCGAATGCCCAGTAGGCATCGTCACGGTTGTAAGCTCTGGCAACGTCAGTGTTCCGGTTATCGGGTGTCCAGCGGTTGTCGAAACTCCACTGGAAATAGTTCCCGGCTTCGCCACGGCGACCATCCTGAATGTTCATCCGGTAGTAAGTTCCCTGACCCTGTGCCAGTACAGACAATGTCCAGTTTTTCCAGGAAGCATCCAGAGAAATTCCGTAGAAAATTTCCGGAGCATCGGTTTTGTCGAGCAAAATGCGGTCGTCGGCAGTAATTTGTCCGTCGCCACTTACGTCCTCAAAAATAACATCGCCTGCTTTTGCTCCCGGCCAGCTTGGTAATGCTGCAACCTCCGCATCATCGGCAAAAATGCCAATGGCATTGTAAAGTAAAATTGATCCATAAGGATGTCCTGTGCGTTGCTGCCAGGGTACTGAACGTTCGGGTTCGTCCATAAACACCACTTCGTTGTGGTTGTATGCGATGTTTCCGGAAAGGTCGAGCCTGAAATCGTTGGTGAATTGTTTGTGGTATCCGGCTTCAACTTCCAATCCCCGGTTGTCCACCTCGGCAATGTTCTCGTCGGGAAGTGATAGTCCGGTGAAGCGTGGAACGGAAGCATCTCTTGTGGCAAGAATATCCGACCGTTTGCTGTAGAAATAGTCGAAATCGAGTGAGAACATGTTGTCGAGCAATTGAGACTCAAAACCTATGTTGTAGGTGGTTTGTTTTTCCCAGGTAATGAATGGGTTTGCCACACCTTCTTGTTGAACCACGGTTTCCACCACTTTGCCGGAACCGAGGGTGAGACCGTTACCCAGCACATATTTATTCATATACTGGAACGGATTACCCGGGTCCATACCCATTTTTCCGTAGGTGGCTTTCAGCTTGAAGTAATTGACTACACTTAGGTTTTCTTTCCAGAAATCTTCTTCTGAAGCTCTCCAGCCCAGCAATACCCCTGGGAAGTTACCCCAGCGGCTTTCTGGCGGGAATTTCAGGGAACCGTCGCGACGGATAATGGCTTCCAGCAGGTATTTGCCCTGGTAGTTGTAGTTGAAACGGCCAATCCACGACTTGCGGGCATAAATCCACATATCGCCCCAGTTGTTCATATCTGCGGTTGCTCCGGCGTCAATGGTTTGTACTACATCAGAAATATAGTATTTGCGAAAAGCGCCAAAGTCGTTTTGTTTTTGATCGATTTGCTCAAAGGCTCCGAAGACATTGATTGAGTGATCGCCAAAATCGCGTGCATAATTGAAACTGAACGTTGTCATCATCCTTATGTTACGGTCATAATCTTCTGCCAATTCCGGGGCGGAATAGCCGCGAAGTCTCGGTTCCAGTTCCATACTTGTAATAAATCCTTCGGAGTCTCTGACGGCACTATCGGTATTTGGGAAATAAAGTGTCCATGGTTTGCGGAATCTTTTCCGGTACCAGTTGGTGGCATCGTAGGAGAATGATGCATTTAACGTCAGCCCTTCTACCATTGGCGGAGTAATGGTTCCGATGAAGGTCACCTGATTGATGTATGATTTTTGATCGTCATAACCGCCTTCCAAAGTAGAAGTTACCACGGGGTTATCGCCATATTCGATGTCGGGCCCCGGTTCACCGGTAGGCCAGAACGACCATTGTGTGGGCACCAAACGGGTAGCTTGTCCGTAAATGTCGCCGGCTCCTTTTGTGGGATACAGTTTATTGTTTAAAAATCCGGCATAATCAACCGAGGTTTTCAACCAATCGGTAATAGGTACATCCAATTTTGCCCTCAGGTTGTATTGCCGGTAATTGGTCGATTCCTGTTTGTAGATGGCTTCTTCGTTTCTGAAACCGAATGAAACGTAATAGCTCATTCCATTGGCTGTTCCCCCGCTCAGGTTTATGTTGTGTTTGCTGGTGGTTGTCCAGTTGGCAACCAGGTCGCCCATCCAGTCGCTGTTGGGATGTTCCCACGGGTCTCTTCCGCTGTAAAACAGTTCGATGTCCCTGTCGGAGAATGTTCTGGGTTTATTTTCATAATCCTGGAATTCACTGAGCATGGTGGCATAGTCGCCGGCGCTGGTAACTTTGGGAAGAATGGTGGGTTGCATAAATCCCTGGTAGAACTGGTAACTCAAAGTTGGTTTCCCTGTCATACCTTTTTTTGTAGTTACAAGAATAACACCGTTGGCAGCCGTAGAACCATAAATGGCAGCCGAGGCATCTTTCAAAACAGAAATACTTTCAATGTCCACAGGGTCGAGGTCCCCTAAAGAACGTCCCGGAACACCGTCAACCACAACCAGAGGAGCTGATAGCGCTCTGTCTCTGCCGGAATCATCAGGATCCCCTAATGTTGAACGTCCGCGTACCAAAATCCGGGGTGAAGTTTGTCCGGGCTCACCACTTCCCTGTATGATAACAGATCCTGGCATACGCCCCGAAAGAGTATTGGCAACATCGGCTGCCGGAATGGCATCGATTTTTTCACCGCTAACAGAGGTTACCGAACCAACGATGTTGGCTTTTTTCTGCGAGGCATACCCCACGGCAATTACCTCTTCCAGACCGATGGTTTCGGCTTCCATGGTAACGTTGATAGTTGATAGGTTGCCAATGTTTACAGCCTGACGCCTCATGCCCACAAAAGAAAATACCAGAACACGGGCGTCATCGGGTACCTGCAGTGTGTAATTTCCGTCAATGTCAGTAACTACACCAATGGTGGTTCCCTGCACTACCACAGAAACTCCCGGCAGGGGTAAACCTTCCTGGTCGATGACCCGGCCGCTGATGGTTTTTTGCTGCTGAGCAGCTACTGCAGGTGTTGCTTCGGCCCGGATTTCCTCCCTGGGAAAAACAACCACCTGGCGGTCGATTACCTTGTAATCAAGGTTGTATGCCGGAAGCAGTTCGTCCAGAATTTCTTCCACATGCACACCCTGTTTGGTAAAGGTAACTTTTTGGTTGTCGTTCACTTCATCGTTGTTGTAGATGAATTTGAACTCGCTCTGTTCGGTTATCGCTTTGAAAACTTCTTTCAGGGTTACCTGTTTCATTTTCAAATCAAATGTAACCGTTTCAGAATATGCGCTGGCCTGCGCATTGGTTACCAGCGCCATCAGAAGCAGCAAAGCTATCGATGTACGCCGGATTTTTTTTAGCTGTCGCAGAAAAAGGGACAGCAAACCTTTCATGTTTTGTTCCATACATTACTGGTTTAGCACATTAAACAATTATTTATTAAACACTCTCTTTCATTTTTTGAAAGAAGAGTTTCCTTTCCGGCACTCTTCTTTCCGGTTACCTGGTTCAGGTATTTCAATTTTCAGTTAACAGATTGTATTAAAACCCCCTGTTCGGTAATATTATATTTAAATGCTTTTGCTTCGCTAAGCAAAAGCAGTATTTTTTCCAATGACTCATCGCTGAATTCGGCTGTATATTTCAACGTACCTGCCTGCTCATCGGCCACCAGAATCCGTGTTTCGAATTTTCTTTCCAGCGCCGAAGCTATGTGAAACAGTTCATCGTTGTAAAACACCGTAATTCCATTTCGCCATGCTGCCCGGTTTTCTGCGGCTGACGCTGAAACGTCGAGTTCTCCGCTTTCCTGATTGAGCAGCGCCCGTTGCCCGGGCGAAAGCATTACACTTTGTACGCTTTCATCTTCCGGTGTAAGTTTTACACTGCCTTCGTACAAACTAATTTCGGTATGCACATTGTTTGGCCAGGAATTGATGTTGAAGGTGGTTCCCAGTACCTCGGTTTTTAATCCGGGACTGTGAACGACAAAAGGTCTGCCGGCATCGTGGGAAACCTCAAAATAGGCCTCGCCATACAATCTTACCTGCCTCAGGTCGTCGTCGAAGGGCTCAGCGGCAATCAGGTAAGAGCCGCTATTCAACCATACCCGGGTTTCGTCAGGAAGTAACAATTCCTTTATTTCGCCTCTGGCATGGTATTCAATAAGCTCCTGATTTACAGGTGTTTGCAGAAAATAAAAAACAGCAAGCCCAAGAGAAATTAATAAAAACGCAATGGCGGCAATTCTGAAAAAAATGTTTTTTAACTTGCGGGATTCGGGATGATAAGTGAATGCCAGCTTTTTTTCCGTTTTTTCAATAATATGGTGTAATGGTTTTCGGGGGTGACACCGGTTCCAGTATTCATCGAGGGTGTCAAAACGTTTTCTGAGTAATTCATTTTCAACCAGAGTTTCGTCCAGCATTTTCCTTTCTTCTTCGGAAATTTCCGAAGTCAGTGTTTTGGCAAAAAGTTCGTTAATTTTTTCTTCTTTACTCATTTTAAACTCTCTGTTATGATGACGATAAAATGAAACCTACATGACAATTTTTTGACACCCACGAGAATGAAAATTGGGTGCGATGCGGACGACACCATTTTTATTAAGGATTCGTAATTTAGTTCTGGCATAAGCCACATAACTAAAAAACGATAAAGATGGAAACACCGCAAGTAAGTTTTAAGCAAGTCGTATCGCGCGGATGCGGGCTTGATGTACACAAGAAAGTGGTAGTAGCTACCATTGACGGTGAAGGGTTAAAAAAACAAAGCCGGGAATTTAGCACCGTCACGAGTTCTTTGAAAGAATTGAGAGATTGGTTATTGGAAAATGGAATTACGCACGTTGCTATGGAGAGCACAGGCGTATTCTGGAAGCCTGTTTACAATATTTTGGAACCGGCTGGCATAACGGTCTGGGTTGTGAATGCCGCCCATGTGAAATACGTTCCGGGGCATAAGACCGACAAAAAAGACAGCGCATGGCTATGTAAGTTGTTGCTTGCTGGGCTTCTCAAACCGAGTTTTATACCGGCAAAAGAGCAGCGGGAATTACGCGATTTAACACGTTACCGGGCAAAGTTGGTTCAAAGCAATGCCTCGAATAAAAACCGGATTATCCGGATTTTGGAGGATGCCAACATCAAGTTATCGAGTGTGTTGAGTTCCACAAACGGGGCAGTAGGCACAAAGTTGATAGACAAAATCTGTGACGGAGAGGAAATCACCATGCAGGATGTGGATGAAGTTTATCACAAAAAGCTGGCGGCTACCAAAGAAGAAATTTTTGAAGCCTGCCAGGGATTTATTACCGAACACCATGTGTATATGCTTCAAATCATCCGACAGGAAATTGCCGGTACACAGCAAACCATCGAAAGCCTGACCCAGCGGATAAAAGAAGTTTTGTCGCCTTACGAAAATGCGTTGGAACTGCTCCAAAAAGTTCCGGGTATTAGTTCTAAAAGTGTTGAAGACCTTGTAGCCGAAATCGGGTTGGACATGGGTGTTTTTCCAACAGAAAAACATTTAGCCTCATGGGCTGGCATGTCTCCTGGAAACAACGAGAGCGCCGGTAAAAAAAAAGCGGACGGACAACCCGGGGAAACAAACAAGTTAAAGCTGTGCTGACCGAAATAGCATGGGCAGCCACAAGGACAAAAAACACGTTTTATCATGCAAGATACCACAAACTGGCAGCGCGAAGGGGCAAAAAAAGGGCTTTAATTGCAGTAGGGCATTCAATCCTGAAGTCAGTTTATCACATCTTGAAGGAAAATTGTGATTACAAAGAACTTGGGGCAGCGTATTTAATCAGCAGGACAGAAGCAAAACGTAAAGCGTACCTGAAAAGCGAACTGGGTAAGTTAGGCTATGTCGTTGAGTTAAAAGAACTGCCACCTGTAGAAAAAGCAGGATAACAACAAACCCATACGAAGGTCGATTTTTTCTGGCACCCGTTATTTGCGAATAACACTGAAGCCGAAAATGAAACTGACCTCAACAGCTAAGTACCCAAGAAAGTGATTCGAACACGTGTATGAAATTTTATAACTCTTAGCTGTTTTTTATCCTTGCCTCCAATAACCGTGCATTTGCCATAACGACAAGTGCTCTCTTTTCTTTTGCATTTTATATTTAAAAATTATTGCGTTTAAACAAAATATGGGCTTAGAAGGCTCATTTAACCGAAATTATTTACGTATGAAAAAAAGTACCTAATGAAAAACAAGTATTTTTTTGATTTTACAACGTGAAAAGACCGGCCTGTTTCAGCGTTGATTTTTTCTTTTGCTGTTTTTTGCTGATATTCAGCACCTCGGAAAGTTTTTTTAATGCAAGAACCAGATGGTTATTAACCGTTTTTTCCGACACTTCCATGACTTCGGCAATTTCCCGGTAACTTAACCCGTTTATTTTTGCCAGCGAAAATGCCATTTTGCACTTGGGCGGCAAGGTGTCGATGGCCTGATGAATCTGGTTCAGTATTTCATTTGAAATATACTGGCTTTCGGCACATTCTACTTTCGGTACATTGTAGTACTCCATTCCGTCCAGCGAAACCAACTTCTCTTTCCGGCTTTTTCTGATATGGGAGATGCAGGCGTTTTTCACACAAATAAACAAGTACGCTTTCAGGTTTTCTATTTCAGGAAGTTCTTTGCGGTTTTCCCAGGTTTTAACAAAAACATCGCTTACAATTTCTTCGGCTGTTTCTTTTTGCTGTAAATAACTGCATGCAAAAAGAAACAAATCGTCGGATATACAATTCATTAAATGTCTGAATGTATTTTGGTCGCCGAGGGAAATAAGCTGAATACTTCGTTTGTTTAAAAGCATTGGCCTGGTAAGATTTCGTTTTCAGTTTAATTTATTTTCCAATGGTAAAATTAGAAATTTAAAATGGATAAAAAAAGTAATTTTCACATTTGTTACCGGGATGGATAAAAATAAACCATTAAAAAAAAACGGATTTTTACAATCCCAGTACCTCGTCAATCTCCTTCATAGCATTGAGCGAAAGTTCTGCAAATTCATTCAGAGGGATTCCGATTTTCTCACATTCCAGAATATTTTCGCGCTTTACCGTGGCTGCAAAGGCTTTTTGTTTCATACGTTTGGTGATGGATTTGGCTTTTACCGGCGCAATTTTTTTGCCGGGGTAAACCAGCGCTGTAGCTGTAATAAGACCGGTAATGGTTTCGCCGGCAGCCAGGGCGTGCTGAAATTCGTTGGTGCGTTCTTTTCCGGTTGCCATTTCGTTGTGCATCACAATGGCATCAAGCATTTCATCTGTTATCTTCCCCTTCAGCAGGTTTTCGGCATACGGGCCATGCGTTTTGGGGTCGGCATTTGTAATTTCAACATCGATATCGTGCAAAAGGCCGGCAATTCCCCATTCGTCTTCGTTTTTGCCCAGTTTTCGGGCGAGTGTGCGCATCACAGCCTCCGATGCATAACAATGTTTCCGCATGTTTTCCGATGCGATGTTTTCTTCCAAAAGTTTAACTGCTTCGTTTCTGTTCATCATTTTTCTCGGGTTTTTAGTTTTGCAAAATTACCTGTTTGTGTCTGAATTAAAAATTTCAGGGCTGATTATTTCGCTGAATTCCCCGGCCGGATGTCAGGTATTTGCTAAATTTTTACTCGTTATCCCGAATTTTTCGTTCCAAAATAACATAAATACTATTTTTGCGTTTTCACAAAAAGCTGAAAAAACAATAGACTATGTATTCAGGAAAAAGAAAGCTGCTGATTTTGCTGCTAACCTGCCTTTGTGTGGTTCGTCCGGCCATGGCGCAAAATAATACCGATGACGAAGAAAGCAAGCAATTGCTCAATTATGGAATTCGTTTACTGGAACGCTATTTTGACAGGGATAACTCCTGGCATGTGATTCATTCTGAAACCGGTGAATCGGTTCGCGGGCTGATTCATTTTATTGAAAAACAACCGCTCGATTCCATATTGAATACACTCAACATCGCTGTGAAAGACAGTGCTTTCAGGTTTGTTTACCGCCTGCCCGAACATGTGCCCGACAGCCTGTCTGTGCCGGGTTTTTATCCATTCGGTTCGGTGCAAAAAGATTTGGATGCAGCTGATGCGCGGCTTCAGAAAAAATATTTTCAGGATGAACTGGTCGTACCTATGAGCCTTTTGTCGGGTCTCGATGAAAGAGCCGGTACTATTCCGCCGGGGCAGGGAAGGAGGCTCTTTGAAACCGGTATTTATGAACTTCCCGACAGCCTTCAGTTGCCCGATATTATTCCCGATTCGCTGATGCAGTCGCCTGCCGATTTCAGGCATTTTCTGAAACTCGACAGCATCCGCAACAGTCTGATTGAGGAGAAAAGACGGGCTTACAACGATTCGGTGGTAACGGCTTACCGCGATTCCATTATTGAGGAATACCGGCAGCAAAACTACCGGAAAGAACTGGCTGAATACCGGCAACGATTGATTGATTCGGTGAAATTCAACAATTACCAGGTGTTGAAGGAATACAACGATTTGGTGGTTTCTGCTGTGAACGACTCCATTTCGGTTATCGTGGGAAACCTGACCCAATATGCCGACTTTATCGATACCACAAGAATTTCCATGACCAACTTGCTCAACGAGGAATCAACCATGTTGCTTCAGAACAACAATCCCTATTTTTCGCGGGTATGGCTGAAAAACGAACAAAACGACTCACTTCGTATTATGGTGAAAAGCCTGGATAAGCGCTCGGTGCAGTTGCTAATCGACGACGGTGTTACGTTCAGCCGTTTCAGGCCAAGGCAATCCAGAGAGTTTGATTTCAGCTCGCTGAACCGCGGGGTCAGCGGGTTAACCGGTGTAACCCAAAAGTACCAGGCTTATACTCCCTGGCGACTTGGAGGCGACGGAACCATCGGGTTTACGCAAACGTATCTCGAAAACTGGAAAAAAGGGGGACAGAGTGCCCTGTCGCTGCAACTGGTGCTGAAAGGTTTTGCCAACTACTCGCGCCACGATAACAAATTGAAATGGGAAAACTCGGCTGAAATTCGCAACGGATACATCCGCCCCGGAGGTGAAGGCGCCGAACTCCAGAAAAACGACGATAAATTTGAAATTACCTCGCGACTGGGTATCAGTGCATTTAAAAAATGGTTTTACGGCGTTGAGTTCAACTACGAAACCCAGTTTTTCAATGGATACAGGTACCCGACTTCATCCCATCCCGATCCCATTTCGGCCTTTATGGCTCCCGCGCGGACCTTTTTTAAAGTGGGGCTCGACTACAAGCCGAACAACAATTTTTCGCTGTTCCTTTCACCCATTACAGCAAAAAATGTGTTTGTGAAAGATACCATGAAAATCGACCAGACAAACTTTGGTATTCAGCGTGGCAAACGCAGTTTCTGGGAACCGGGTTTAAATACAGATATTACCTACCGGAAAAATATAACCCCGGATATCTCCTATGAAACCAAGTTTAAAATGTTTATCAATTACATTCAGCCATGGGGCAACCTCGACATCAACTGGGAAAACCTTGTGGTAATGCGGTTAACCGATCACATCAACATGCGCATGCTGGTTCACATGATTTATGATGAAAATGTGCTGTTTCCGGTTTACGATGCCAACGAGGTGAAAATTGATGAGAAGCCAAAACTACAGCTGAGGGAATTCATATCCATTGGGTTTTCATATAAAATCAACAGGCAGGTTACCCGAACCCGGCGGCGGTAAAACCAATGGATTCAGTAACCATTTAATGTTTGTTCAATTACCAAAACGTTTTTCGGTATTTCTCCAAACAATCGTGTTTTTTTATTAATGTGTCATTTTCACACAAAAAAATTTTGATTATTTGTTATAATGCGTATTTTCGCTGCGAAACAAAAACGGAAGCGATGTTCAGTTGCAATGTTTTTTTCTGATTTTTGTTTCAAAGGAGCTGAATTTCATTCGTTTTTCAAATTAAAATTGTACCTATGAAGAAATATTTTACAATCATTATCACGTTAAGCATGGTTATTACGGCAAGTGCCCAGCAATCTCTTTTTGGAGGAGAACAGATAGTTTCGCCCGAAATCCATGCCAATAATTCAGTGACATTCAAAGTGAATGCACCCAACGCCAAAGAAGTTAAGCTTGCCGGGGAATGGATGCCTTCCGAGGGCTGGACACCCGGTTTGGCTTCCATGCAAGAAGATGAAAACGGCATCTGGAGTTTCACTACCGAAACACTGGAGCCTGAGTTGTACAGCTATTCCTTTGTCATTGACGGCTTTAAAACCACCGATCCGAACAATCCGTTCATTGTGCGCGATGTGGCTTCGGTAATGAACATCTTTATTGTTGGCGGCCAACAGGCCGATTTGTACAAAGTGAACAACGTACCACACGGAACGGTTGCCCGTCGCTGGTACAATTCGCCATCGCTGGACAAAACACGCCGTCTGACCATTTACACACCTCCGGGCTACGAAAATAGTTCCGAAAAATACCCGGTGTTATACCTGCTTCACGGCGCTGGTGGCGACGAAGAAGCGTGGATTACACTTGGCCGGACCGCGCAAATTTTAGATAACCTGATTGCGCAGGGAAAAGCCAAACCCATGATTGTGGTGATGCCCAACGGAAACGTGATTCAGGATGCTGCGCCCGGTGAAGGAACCGATGGTTTTTACAAGCCGCAGTTTATGGTTCCAAAAACAATGGACGGCATCTACGAAGCTTCATTTCCCGACATCATGAAATTTGTAGAGAGCAACTACCGCGTGAAAGCTGAAAAAGCCAGCCGAGCTATCGCAGGTTTGTCAATGGGAGGTTTTCATTCATTGCACATTTCTCGATACTATCCCAATACGTTCGATTATGTAGGGCTTTTTTCAGCCGCCATTCTGCCCAATCAGGATGTTTCGCATCAAGTGTATCAAAACATTGACGGTACGCTGAAAGCCCAATTGGAAAACGGCTACCAGCTTTACTGGATTGGAATGGGAAAAACCGATTTTTTGTACGACGCCGGGAAACAGTACCGCGAAAAACTCGACAGCATGGAAATGAAATACACCTACCGCGAAAGCGAAGGCGGCCACATCTGGCGTAACTGGCGGGTTTATCTTTCTGAATTTGTACCGTTGTTATTTAAATAGTCTGAAAAATGAAAACGAACCGAAGAAACTTTTTTCAAACCATGGGCGCCGGTGCGGCCGGTCTTGGACTTGCATCGGCTTTCCCGTTAGCATCGCAGGCTGCAAATGCACAAAAATCTGCCCTAAAATATGATGATCAGGTGCTTTTTGTGGGCGACGATATTGCCATTGCCCAAACGAAATACGGCAAAGTGCAGGGGTTTATCCTGCGCGATATTTACCAATTCAGGGGAATTCCCTATGGCGCCGATACCGGCGGAAAAAACCGGTTTTTGCCACCGCAGCCGCCCGAACCGTGGGAGGACGTGCGTCCTGCAGTGTGGTGGGGAAATTCCGCTCCGCAAATCATGGACAACCGGTATGGCAATGCCTGGGCTTCGTTTGTCGATCACTGGAACTACGACGATGTGGGCGAAGACTGTCTGAAACTGAACGTGTGGACACCGGCCACAGACAATAAGAAACGACCGGTCATGGTCTGGCTGCACGGTGGCGGCTACACCAACGGAAACGGGATAGAGCAGGACGGCTACATGGGCGAAAACCTGAGCAGGAAAGGAGATGTTGTTTTTGTTTCCATCAATCACCGGTTGGGACCCATTGGGTTTTCCGATTTGTCGGGAGTTGGCGGTTCAAAATACGCCGATTCAGGAAATGTGGGTGCGCTGGATATGGTAGCAGCTCTGGAATGGGTGCGCGACAACATTGCGAATTTTGGCGGCGACTCCGGAAATGTGACTGTAATGGGGCAGTCGGGCGGGGGCGCCAAAGTTTGTGTGCTGGGCGCCATGCCTAAAGCCAAAGGATTGTTTCATAAAATGGTGCCGCTGAGCGGTTCAACCACCGAGGCCCAGCCTCAGGAGTATTCCCGCAAGCTGGGCGAATACATTTTGAAAGAAGCCGGACTTTCTGTGGGTGAAGTGGATAAATTACAGGAAATGCCCTGGAAAGAGTACATCCATGTGGCCAGTGCTGCTGCCCGGAAAGCTGCTCAGGAAATGGGCCAGTCGGGTATGCGCGGTGGTTTTTCGCCGGTAGCCGACGGGGTGAACCTGCCCAAAGGGAAATTTTTTGTTGATGAACTGTCTGCCGAGGTACCCATGCTGATTTGTACCACTTTCCACGAGTGGGGAATGGCCCGCACCATGCCCGAACTGGAAAAAATTACGGCTGACGAAGCCAAAGAGATGCTGAAAGAACGGGCTGGTTTCAGGGGCGGTTTGGGAGACAAAGCGCCGGAGGTTTACGATGCCTACGCCAAAGTTTTTCCTGATGCCAGGCCCATCGAAATTATGACGTTGGTTTCCAGCAACCGGAAAGGTGTGGTGGAAACGGCCGACCTGAAATCGGGACAGGAAGCGCCGGTTTACGTGGCCTGGTTTGGCTGGGAGCCGCAGCTGTTCAATAACCGGATGCGCGCTTTTCACTGCCTCGATATCTGTTTCTGGTTTTACAACACCGATTTGATGCTGACCCACACCGGAGGTGGCGCCCGTCCGCGCGCGCTTTCCGAAAAAATGTCGGATGCCCTGCTGTCGTTTATGCGAACCGGAAACCCTAATGTGCAGGGGTTACCAAAGTGGCCGGATTATACCGTTGAAAAGGGTGAAACCATGATACTGAATGACACGTGCGAAGTACAAAACGACCCGGACCGGGAGGCACGAAAACTTTTATAAAGGATATTGATTCTGCTTCGACATATTTTGGAATTAACAGATTGCATCACTCCTGCCTTTTAAAGACATGCTTCAGGGCAATGCCATGTTTTTGTTGGTATGTCAAAAAGAATTACTACTTTTGATTTAAAATATCATGATAATTTAAACCGACGCTTTAAAATATCATGATAATTTAAAGTACAACTTTAGGAAATCATGTATTCGCGTGAGCAGACATTTGAAGGTGCCGGAAATGAAAGTTTATTTCTATGGGGTGCGCGGCAGACTGGCAAAAGTACGCTGCTTAAAGCTTTGTATCCTGATTCACTGTGGTTTGATCTACCGTTATGAACTTTTTCCGCTTGTTAGCAATGAAATTTCTGATTTTGATCTGCTCAGAGCCCTGAATAATGGACTATTACCCCGGCATTATCTGGCAAATAACCCATCAAAAATGATGTCTGCTGATCCGTTTCCACGTCAAATGGATAATGTTCAGGTTTTACCCTGGAATATTTTTCTTGAAAATCTCTGGGCAGGGGAAATTATAACTTGAAACAATGTTTTGTAAACCTGACTACCAGCTTCCGCTGAAACCTTCTTTCAGCGCTTTGTTGTAGTTTCCCAGGTTGAACTCGTACAGGTACGGTGCTTTGTAGGCGCCACCTTTTTTGCGCTCATCCAGTTTGTTCAGAATTTTATAAGACAGGATTTTCCGCTGAAAGTTGCGGCGATCGAGACTTTTGCCCAGAATGGTTTCATAAAGTTTCTGCAGCTCGGGCATGGTAAATTTTTCGGGCAACAGGTTGTAGCCAATGGGCTGATAGCTTAGCTGTAATCGCAAAGTTTCCAGCGCTTTGTCCAGAATTTTCCGGTGGTCCATCATCAGGTTATCGATTTCTTCCAGTGCTTTCCACTCGCAGTGGTCGGAAAAGAAATCGGGAGTCGGGTTTACTTTTTCGTAATCTACCAATGCATAAAATCCCACAGAAACGAAGCGTTGTGAGAACCATTCAATATTCGGATCGGCGCCCGATTCTTTCAGGTCTTTAACCGCCGGATTTTCCTTCGAGCGCTGCGGGTCGCTGAACACATGAAACTGTTTCAGAAAGATATTATCCAGCCCGGTTCTCTCTTTCAATGTGCGGCTGGCAGCATCTTCCAATGTTTCTTCTTTTTCTGCAAAGCCCCCCGGAAGCGCCCATTCTTTGGTATATTTCAATTGAAGGAGTAATATTTTCAGCTCGTTTTCGTGAAACCCGAAAATGACACAATCGAGGGAAATGTGGTCGAGAAAGTTGCTGTAATCAATATCTGCCATAATTCTGCCAAATAATTATAATGCAAAGAAAACAAAATCTTCCCTTTTGTTTGATTTGTTAACGACAAAAAACTAATATTGTGTCGAAATGACATTTTAATTGTTGTTTGAAGAAAACCGAAGTAGAAAATAACGTAATTAAAGAAAAATGAAACCTAAAATCAATTCAGGAATTTTTTTGTTTGTTGTTTTGTTTATAACGGCAGGATGCGTTTCCAAGTGGAGCGAGCTAGTAAAAGACGGTTATAACCTCGTACACAACAAAGGTGGACAAACCTTAGGATATGCTCCCGAATCGGGAGTAAGCCTGATTATGAAAAACGGGTTTGCGTTTAAGGACCTGAATAGAAACGGAAAACTGGATGTTTACGAAGACTGGCGAAAACCCGTGGACGAAAGGGCAACAGATTTGGCCGCACAAATGAGCGTGGAACAGATTGCCGGTCTCATGCTGTACAGCGGGCACCAGTCGATTCCCGCAGGCAGCCGGAGAGGTTTTGGCGGGGGCACCTACAACGGCAAACCGCTGGAGGAAAGCGGCGCACAACCCGGCGACCTGACTGACCAGCAGATTCAGTTTTTAACCGAAGATAATTTGCGGCATGTGCTTATTACCACAGTGCAGTCGCCGGGAATTGCAGCCCAATGGAACAACAACATGCAGGCGCTGGTGGAAGGCCTTGGTTTGGGCATTCCCGGAAATACCAGTTCCGACCCGCGCCACGGCAGCGATTCCTATGCCGAATACAATGCCGGCGCCGGGGGAGCTATTTCGCGCTGGCCCGGAACACTTGGTCTGGCGGCTACTTTCGACCCGGAGCTGATGCAGCAGTTTGGCGATATCGCCTCCCGCGAGTACCGCGCACTGGGCATTGCCACAGCCCTTTCGCCGCAAATCGATTTGGCCACAGAACCCCGCTGGAGCCGTTTCGACGGAACCATGGGCGAAGACCCCGATTTGGCTGCCGACATGGCCCGGGCCTACGTAGATGGATTTCAGACATCGGCTGGCGAGGGGCATATTTCCGGTGGCTGGGGATATAACAGCGTGAACGCCATGGTGAAACACTGGCCGGGCGGCGGTCCGGAAGAGGGTGGTCGCGACGGCCACTTTGGCTATGGCGCCTATGCCATTTATCCCGGAAACCGGCTGCAGGACCACCTGAAACCTTTTACCGAAGGGGCATTTCAGCTGGATGGCCCCACCGGAATGGCTTCGGCAGTAATGCCCTACTACACCATTTCGTGGAATGTGGATACGGTTTATGACGAGAATGTGGGAAATGCATTCAGCAAATACATTATCGAAGATTTGCTGCGCGGAAAGTATGGCTACGACGGCGTTCTATGCACCGACTGGGGCGTTACAGGCGATGTGGCTAATGTACACGAATTCCGCGGAAAAAGCTGGGGAGTGGAAGAATTGTCGGTGGCCGATCGCCATTACAAAGCGCTGATGGCGGGCATGGACCAGTTTGGCGGCAACAACGACATGGGCCCGGTGCTGGAAGCTTATCAGATGGGCGTGGAAGAGCACGGTGAAGCGTTTATGCGGCAAAGGTTTGAAACATCGGCTGTGCGGTTGCTGCGGAACATCTTCCGGACAGGTTTGTTTGAAAATCCTTACCTCGATGTGGCTGAAACGGAAGAAATGGTCGGAAATCATGAATTTATGAAAGCCGGTTACGAAGCTCAGCTGCGCTCGGTGGTGATGCTGAAAAACCGGGAAAATACACTCCCGTTGCAAAAACAGTTGAAGGTGTATGTTCCTCAGAAATATCATCCGGCCGCTACCAACTGGTTCGGACAGCAAACGCCGGAACGCTGGGAAGACGCTGCCAGCAGGGAAATGATTGAAAAATATTTTGATTGGGTGGAATCGCCCGAAGAGGCCGATGTGGCACTGGTTTTTATCGACAGTCCGCAGGGCGGTACCGGCTATTCTTTAGAAGACCTGGAAAAAGGCGGCAACGGTTATGTTCCCATCAATTTGCAATATGAATCTTATGTGGCCACTCACGCCCGCGAAGTGAGCCTGGCCGGAGGAAGTCCGTTTGAGGATTTTACCAACCGTTCGTACAAAGGGAAAACCGGAACCTCGGCCAACCGGTATGATTTGCAAATGGTAAACGATACCAAAGCCCAAATGGGCGCCAAGCCGGTGATATCCATACTCGATGTTTCGAATCCGATGGTGATGGCAGAATTTGAAGAAAAGAACGATGCCATTCTGGTACATTTCGGGGTAAGCGATCAGGCGGTACTGGATATTGTTACCGGGGAATTTGAGCCTTCAGGGCTGCTGCCGTTTCAGATGCCGGCCACCATGCGTACCGTGGACGAGCAGTTTGAAGACACGCCGCGTGATATGGAACCTTACACCGACTCCGATGGAAATACTTACGATTTTGCCTTTGGCCTGAATTGGCAGGGAGTGATTGATGATGAACGGGTGGAGAAGTACAGGTGAGAAGGAGAGAGGGTGAGAGGGTGAGAGAGTGAGAGAGTGAGAGGGTGAGAGAGTGAGAGAGTGAGAGAGTGAGAAGGGGAGAGCGAGAAGATGAGAGAGTGAGAGGGTGAGAAGGTGAGAGGGTGAGAGGGTGAGCCTTGAGAAGGTGAGATAACAAGAATGCGAGTAAAAAATAAGGTGAAGTTTGGATATACTTGTTAAAAGTTTTTTAATTCCGTGATTTTATGTATTTTAATCAGCCTTAATCTCAAATTTTTAACAAATGAAAGTTATAAAAAGTCACCGTGAACTGGAGGTATATCAGTTGGCATTTCAGGCCTCTATGAAAATTTATGTCTTAACAAAATCCTTTCCGAGAGAAGAATTGTATTCGCTTACTGACCAAATCAGACGGTCATCAAGATCAGTCAGTGCAAATATTTCAGAAGCATTTCGTCGGAGAAAATATCCCAAGTCATTTTGCAATAAATTGAACGAGAGTGAAGCTGAAGCGGCTGAAACTCAAAATTGGCTTGATTATTCTCTTGCCTGCTCATATATGTCCAAAGAGATTCATTCTGAATTGGACAGGGAATATGAGAATATTATCGGAAAACTTGTAAACATGCAAAAATACCCGGAAAATTGGACATTCTGATTTTTCCATCCCTTTCTCAGCACTCCTCTTCTCAGTTCTCAGTTCTCAGTGCTTTTTTCTCCCCCTCTCAGCGCTCCTCTTCTCAGCGCTCTTTTTCTTCCCCTCTTAGTGCTCCTGTTCTCACACTCTCAGCGCTCTTTTTCTCTCTCTCTCTCAGTACTCTAAACTTACGGTAAAAGAGTTTCCTCCCAATTCTCCGAATCCACGATATTTTCCCCTGTCAACAAAGCAACCAGCGCCAGCAGCGATTTCCGGGCATCGCCCAGCGGGTAGTAAAAAGCATCCCAGTTTTCGCTGTCTTCGCCGTCGTGGTTGGGAATAACATATTGAAAGTGGTGGGCATCCTGCAACTCGCGAAAAGCGCTGCCTGCCCGTTTTTCAATATTCTCCAGGTCTTTCAGCGAAAGTTCCCCTTTTTGTTTGCGGGTGCGGCGCAGCAGCTTCCGGCGCATGACGTCGGTAATAAAATCAGGGAGTGAAACAGCCGGTTCTGCCAATTTCAGAAACTGAATTTCATTTTTGGAAACCGGCGACATAAAAACGCTCAGCCGGTTGATGCCATCCAGTGACGGATGCGTTTGCAAAACCCTTCCCGTAAACGGATTTCCTTCAAAAAGCACATCGCTTTTTTCCAGGTTTTCCTTTAGTTCCTGCAGATCGAGTGCCTGCAAATCGCCACGAACGTCCATCACCACAAAGCGGTCCTGCTCTTTCAGCTTTTCAATTTCGGGGCGGGAACGGAAATGGTAATCCACGCCATTGGTTTCACCCGGACGGGCTGCCCGGCTGTTGTACAGAACCAGCGGTTGCATTTGCCCGTGCAGTTCAGGATAAAACCTTGCCAGCGCTTTGGCCAGCGGACTTTTGCCCACGCAGGATGGGCCTGAAAAAACAACAAGTTTGTGCCTGTTTTTCATCGTTCAGTAATTTAAAATTCCCAGAAATAGGGAATAAGGATAATGCTTAAAATAAACGCAATCAACTGCATGGGTGCGCCAATACGGAGAAAATC